>Ga0315279_10001628_pt1 | contig 36724 bp, 44 predicted proteins | sample YL17G06_20_MG_FD_203694 | JGI IMG/M metagenome (GOLD analysis project Ga0315279, IMG submission 203694) | Sediment microbial communities from Yellowstone Lake, YNP, Wyoming, USA - YL17G06_20 | ecosystem: Environmental > Aquatic > Freshwater > Lake > Sediment | place: USA: Wyoming | collected...
CGGCAACCGCCTGGACCTTTTCTGCAATGGTCATCAATTCTTCTTTGAGCGACTTGATATCTTCAATGGCTTTCTGGATAGCCAGGTCTTCGGCTATTTCCGAACCCTTGCGGCTTTCCAGCAGGTCGAAGAGCCGTTCGCCCATATCAATGAACCGCCGGTCGATTTTGCGGCGCGCCGCCATCTCTTCGATTTTAAGTTTGCCGAGTTTGGCGTACTCTTCGATTTTTTCAATCGACATGGCCGCTCCCTGCCTCAGGCTTTTTTTGATCTTTTCCCAACGTAGATCCATGCGGAACTCCTCTCTTTTTCTGATACGAATTTGCATTCATCATGATGGCGCTTATCTTGTCATCGCGAGCGAAACGCGGCGATCTCATTGGGGGAGATTGCCTGGCCTGCACCGACCTTGCTCCGCTATAGCGGCTGCGCGAAGGCGAGAGCGCTATGGCGAAGGCTGGTGTCGTTGCTTCGCGCCTCGCAATGACATATCGCCACCTTGAATGCAAATTCGCATGATGGTATTCGCAATTTGACGCTTAGCATTTAAAATACACGATTGCAGGGCTGGAAATACAGATTGCCGCGCATTGCTTGTCGCTTTCCCCTTCAATGATGTATCTTTATCAGATTTTGCGCAATTCCGGCGCAATGGACGGCAATCGCCGTCAGGCCGGTTTGGCGTTTGTCCGTATCGCGGGTATTCGGAAAAATGTTCGAAGAACTTTCCGGCCGTTTCGAGTCTGTTTTCAAGAAGTTGCGCGGGCACGGCAAGCTGAGCGAAGCCAATATCGGCGAGGCCATGCGCGACGTGAAACTGGCGCTGTTAGAGGCTGATGTCAACTTCCGTGTGGTGAAGAAATTCATCGCCGACGTGGAGGCAAAAGCGCTGGGCGCCGAAGTGCTGGAAAGCATTACGCCGGGTCAGCAGGTCATCAAGATCGTCTACGATCATCTGACCGGGCTCATGGGAGGCGAAAGCCTGCCCATACGATTTCATACCAACCGGCTGAATGTGCTTCTAATGGCCGGTCTGCAGGGATCGGGCAAAACCACGGCATGCGCGAAGTTGGCGTTGTTCTTTCGCAAGCAGGGACACAGGCCGTTGCTGGTGGCATGTGACACGTATCGGGCCGCTGCCATCGACCAGCTTGAATCGCTGGGCAAGTCGCTGGGAGTGCCGGTGTATGCCGATCGCGCCGCGCAGCCGCTTGCGATCTGTTCGGCGGGATTGGCGCAGGCAAAACGTGATGACCAGACCATGGTCATCATTGATACGGCCGGCCGTCTGCATATCGACGCCGAAATGATGGCGGAGCTTAAAGCGCTGGCCGGCCAGGCAAAGCCCGACGATATTTATTTTGTCGCGGACGCCATGACCGGCCAGGACGCCGTGAATGTGGCGGCCGAGTTTTATAAAGAGATCGCGTTTACGGGCATACTGCTGACGAAAATGGACGGTGATGCCCGCGGCGGCGCAGCGCTTTCGATCCGGAGCGTTACAGGCGTGCCGATCCGGTTCATCGGCACCAGCGAAAAGCCCGATGGCCTGGAGCTCTTTCATCCCGAACGCATGGCGTCGCGCATCCTGGGCATGGGCGACATCGTGTCGCTGGTTGAAAAGGCCCAGGAATCGGTTGACCTGGAGAAAAGCCAGAAGCTCGAAAAGAAGATCCGCAAAAACCTTTTTACCTTGCAGGATTTTCTGGAGCAGCTGCGGCAGATAAAAAAAATGGGCTCGGTCAGCGAGCTTCTGGCCATGGTCCCGGGACTGGGGCCGCAGGTCAAGGACGCGGAGATAGACAATTCGGCATTGGGCAGGATCGAGGCGATCATCTGCTCAATGACGCATGAAGAGCGCGATAAGCCGCTTATCATCGACGGCAGGCGCAAATTGCGCATTGCCCGGGGGAGCGGAACGCAGGTGCAGGACATCAACCGTCTGCTCAAGCAGTTCGATTCGATGAAGATGATGATGAAACGCATGAACAAAATCGCCGGAAGGCGCGGCCAGCAGGCGGCGCTGCGGAACATGTTTCCGATGTAAATTCCCGCGCGGCCGTGCATGGCGGCCCGGGAACGCCGGTTTGACGATGAACCTTTACCAAAGGAGAGCGTTTTGCCAGTACGAATCCGTTTAGCGCGCATCGGCAGGAAGAACGTGGCCCGGTTCCGCATCGTCGCGGCCGACGGCCGCATGAAACGCGACGGGCGGTTGCTTGACACTCTGGGGACCTACAACCCGCACGCCCGGCCCAAGGAGTTTACCATCGACGTCAAGCGCATGGCGCAGTGGATCAAACAGGGCGCCCAACCCTCGGAAACGGTCGCCAACCTGCTCAAGCAGGAACGCTTTTTCGAAAAGATGGAGGCCCTGGAAAAAGGTCTTGATCCGGCGACGCTTGCCCTCGCGCGGCTTCCCGAACGCAAACGCAAAGCAAAGGTATTCAAGAAGGCGAAGAAGGCCGATGCCAAAGCAGCAGCCCCGGCGGCAGCCCCCGCCGCGGCCCCGGCAGCAGCTGCGTAAGCCGGCGATAAACGTCGACAACGAGCTGATCGCCATCGGCTCCATCCGCAGGCCCATAGGTCTTGATGGACTCGTGGCGGTGAGCGCGTTCGGCGAGACCTTCGAACGCCTGTCGCCGCCCTGCGAAGTCGTGTTGTCGCGCGACAACGATCTGATGCCGGCCACGCTCGCCGAGGTCCGCGCCGATGCGCGGGGCTGGTCATGCAGGTTCGAGCAATTCGGCGACCGCACCGCCGCCGAAGCTTTGCGCGACCGGCTGATCATGATCAAGGGCAGCGATCTGGCGCCGGTAAGCGAAAACCGGTATTATCATTTTGAGCTGGCGGGTATGGCGGTCCGCACGTCATCAGGCAGGGAGATCGGCACGGTCGCGGACGTGCATAATTATCCGACGGTTGACGCCATCGAAATCGTCGACGGCAAAGGCGTGTCGCGGCTGGTGCCGCTCACCCGATCGGCCGTCACCTCGATCGACGTAAAAAACCGGACGATCACGGTCGATGAAGCGACGCTTGAAGATGTATTGCTGTAATGCGGTATTGCGAAGCCGCGGGGAGCGACGCCATGTTCTTTGATATCCTGACCCTGTTCCCGGAGATGTTCGGCAACGTTTTCGCATCCAGCATCATCAAACGCGCCGTGGACAAAGGGACCGTCTCCATCAACCTGCGCGACATCAGGGACTATACTTTTGATAAACACCGTACGGTAGACGATTATCCCTATGGCGGTGATGCGGGCATGCTGATGAAGCCCGAACCCCTGGCCCTGGCGATCGGCGCGGCGCGCGAGGCGCTCAAGGAACATCATCCTCAGGTGGTTTTTCTCACGCCCGCGGGCGAGCCCTTGACTCATGAAATAGTTGAGTCATTCTCGCGCCAAAAGGCCCTGGTCCTGATATGCGGCCATTACAAAGGCGTGGACCAGCGGGTCCGCGACCGGTACGTGGACCGGGAGATTTCCCTGGGTGACTTCGTCCTTTCCGGCGGAGAGGTACCGGCCATGGCGCTGGTCGACGCAATAGTGCGGCTGGTCCCCGGCGTGCTGGGCAACCGCGACAGCGCGGAGAAGGATTCGCTGTTCAACGGTCTGCTGGAACCGCCGCAGTATACGCGGCCTGAGATATTCGAAGACATGAAGGTCCCCGAAATACTGCTCAGCGGGAACCATGCGGTAATCCGGCAGTGGCGGCGGGAGCAGTCGATGGAAATCACGAAAGCCCGGCGTCCCGATCTTTGGAGGAAATACCGGGATGCAGGCCGGGAATCCGTTGATCCGGAAGTTTGATTTTCAGAAACCTGTAAACTGAGAACACTATACGCAAGGAGGAATTCGTGCTGACCGAGACCCTTAAAAAAGTGCAGAAGGAATATCTGAGCGAAAAGGCGCCGGCATTCGCTGCCGGCGACACGATATCGGTGTCCATGAAATTCCTGGAAGGCGGCAAGGAGCGCGTCCAGGCTTTTCAGGGCGTTGTGGTGCAACGCCGTGGCGCCGGCATCGGCCAGACGGTGACCCTGCGCAAAACGTCGTCGGGCGTATATGTGGAGCGTATCTTCCCGCTCCATTCGCCCATGATCACCGAGATAAAGGTCGTTAAAAAAGGAAGGGTGCGTCGCGCGCGGCTCTATTATCTGCGCAAGCTGACCGGCAAGGCGACGCGTATCAAGGAAGAACTCAACTAAAGTTCAGCGAATACCCGGCCTTCCTATACCCGCGAATCCGGATTCATGAATAATCCGGGATAGCCCTTTTCATTCACCTATTTCGAATTGTATTATTAAGGGAAGTCGCTTTTCGGCGTCTTCCCTTTTTTGTCCTATGCCCGAAATCCAGAGAACGCAGCTCAAGACCGGCCAGCGGCCCATTCAACCGGCGGCGCGCACCTTTAAACCGGGCGAAACGCTTTTTGAAGAGGGTTCGCAGGGCAAGGAGCTCTTTGTCATCAAAGAGGGCAAAGTGGGCGTTTACAAGGAGACGCCCGACGGACAGGTGGAGCTGGCGCAGGTGGAGGAAGGCGGCCTGATCGGCGAAATGTCGCTGTTAGACAACCTGCCCCGTTCGGCTACGGTCAAGGCCGTCAAGGAGACCAAGGCGCTGGTGATCAACCCGGCCACGTTTCAGGCCACCATGCAGGAGGTGCCGGCCTGGCTTTCCAGTATTGTCAAGATCGTGGTCTCTCGCCTGCGCGACGCCAACAAACGCGTGGATCTGCCCATCCTTCGCGACCGGGAACGCGGCATCGTGTCCCTGGTTCTCCAGCTGCTTCCTTCCTGCCGGTACGAACACGACGGCATGCCGGCCATCGACCACGACCTGGTGATGGCGGAAATCTATTATGTCTGCAGGCTCAAGAAAAAAGAGATCCTGCATCAATTGGGCCGCCTTGCGGAAAAAGGCATCATTGCCATTGTCGACGGCAAGGAGGGCAAAAAGCACATCTGCATCAAGGACCTGGAGGTGCTGCGACTTTTTGAGGAATACCTGATACTTAAAAGCCAGAAACGGACGTTCCGGGAAATCGAAGTGGGCGACGAAGCGTTCGGCATATTAAACAACATCGCCTATGTGGCGCAGAAGTCGGGTGTGGAAACGGACGACGGCACCTCGCTGTCCAAGGCGGCGCTTATCGCCGATCTCGGCGATAAGCGCACCGACCGTCTGGACAAGATCCTCTTTGATCTGAAGCGCAAAAACCTGATTAATATGGAACCGGCGAAAAACGATACGCAGATCATTTTCAAACGCGAAACCATCAACCGGATAAAAAAGATCAAGGAATGGCTCCCGCGATTTGAAAGCGGAGGCGGCGCGTGAATCCCTCTCCCCAGGACAAGGTCGGGTCGCACAAAAATGTGCTGAATCGCAATGAGAAGTCCTTTAAAAAAGGCTCCCTCATGTTTATTGAGGGCGAGACCTCCACGGAGATGTATATCCTCCGCTCGGGAAAAGTCCGGATCCTCAAACAGGAGGGCGAGGCGTCGGTTGAGCTTGCCATACTGGGCCCGGGCAGCGTGCTGGGGGAGTTGTCGCTGTTAGACCATCAGCCGCGCGGCGCCACTGCGCAGGTGGCCGAAGACCTCATTGCCACTGCCATCGACGACCAGCTCTTTGAGCAGACAATCCAGAAATGTCCCTCGTGGCTTTCGAATATGGTGCGCGTGGTGGTGAAACGCCTGCGCGATACCATGAAAAAAACCAGTTCCGACCTGGTCCGCAAAAATGTCGCCGGCGTCATCCGGGTGCTGCTCCTCATGCACGCGAATGAAAAGACCATGGTCGGTGATGCGAAAATTCTGATGCTCAATCGCGTCAAGGAGATGATATATGTCATCATCGGCCTGGGCGGCGCGGAGGCGGAAAACGTCTTCATGCACCTGATCCTTAAGGATTTAATGTTGATACGGAAGAACGAAATGGGTCAGGAGTATATCGTCATCAAGGACCCGGCGGTGCTGCTGATGTATATGAATTACCTTCGCGCCAAGCAGCGCGGCGACGCCGTGCCCGGCGAGTCGATTTCAGAGAAAGGGCTCGATCTGATGGGCGTGATCCAGGCGGCCGGGCCGAAAAGCGGCAAGAAAATCAAGGACGCGGTATGGCAGCTGGGCCTGCCGCAGCTGGAGCTTGAGCTTGATAGAATGGGAAAAGGCCGCCGCGTGGACGCGGACGCGCTGGATGAGCTGAAGGCCGCCAAGGTGATCGTGGTGCAGGAAGACCCCGAAGCGCGCCTGGGCCGCACTACCCGCACCCTGCTGATGTTCAACACCGAAACCATCGAGCGGCTTATGCTCTTCTCCGAATGGCTTCCGGTCTTCCGCGAGGAGATCCAGTTCTGAAATCGTGGAAATGGTATCGGTCACTCGCGTCGGCGGAGGTCCGGCGCGCCGAAGGTCTGTTCCTCATCGAGGGCCGGCGCGCGATCGAGCAGATCGCCGCGTCATCGTCGGAGAGCATCGCCGAAATCCTGCTTGCCGGCACGGCGGAACCGCCGCCGCAATGCCGCCGTATGCCGGTTTGCCGGCTTACCGAACGGCAGATGCAGGCCATCTGCCGTTCGCGATCCCCCCAGGGAATAGCCGCCTGCGTCAAGATCCCCCCCGGCGTCCATGAGCCGCGGCTCCCGCGGACCGTCGGTCCGCGCATCCTGCTGCTGGAGGACATTCAGGACCCCGGCAACACGGGCACGCTCATCCGCACCGCCGCGGCCTTCGGGTTCGACGGCGTGCTCATGAGCGGGCAGTGCGCCGATCCCTTTGCGCCCAAGGCCGTGCAGGCGTCCGCGGGCGCGGTGCTTTCTGTGTGGCTCCGCCGCACCGCCGCCTACCGCGATTGCGCCATCGAGCTGAAGAAGCGCGGTTTTTCGCTGATCGCCGCGGTACTGAATGGACGGCCGCCGGACCCGGCCGCCGTGTCCGGGCCGCTGGTGCTTGCGCTGGGCAACGAGGGAAATGGATTGACTGATGCGCTACTGTCCCTGGCGGACCGCGCCGTGACCATTCCGGTCCGCACCCGGCGCGCCGAATCGCTGAACGTGGCCTCGGCCGGGGCGATCTGCATGTTCCTGTTCGGCGCTCCGCCTGCGCGATAATCACGCCGACAGTATTTTTCCAGCATATGAATATCCTCGTGATCCGGCTGTCATCAATGGGTGATGTGGTGCTGACCACCCCCGCGCTTTCGTTTCTGCGCGACGCCTATCCCTCTGCGTCAATTACACTGATGGTGGGGGAGCCGTACGCCGGGCTTTTTCAGCACGATCCGCGCATCGACCGGCTGCTTTCGATCGGCAAGGATGCCGTGCCGGCCGGGATTGAAGCGCTGCGTGATGAGCGCTGGGACCGGATAGTGGACCTGCAGAACAACGCGCGGAGCCGGAGGATCGTCCGCATGCTGCCGCGCCGCGGCGCGGTTTCCCTTTTTGACAAGCTGCATTTCATGCGCGCAGTCCTTCTGCATTTGCGGATAAATCTGTATGACCGCGCCCATGACGTGGTATGGCGGTATGCCCGGGCCGCCGGATGGGACCCGGCGCGGCATGGTCCGTTGCCCCGGCTTCGAATACAGGTGGAGCGCTGCGATGCGGCGCTGCTGGAGAGCGCGGGGTTGAGCGACGGCCCCCCGCTGCTCGCTCTGGCCCCGTTTTCCGCGTGGAAAAACAAAGAGTGGCCGGCCGATCGGTTTGCCGAAGTGGGCCGGCGCTTTGCCGAGAAGGGCTGGCGGATTGCGATATTCGGCGGGCCGAAGGACCTTGTCGCAGGCGAATCCCTGGCGCAGGAAATCGGGAGTTCCGCGGCATCCGTTGCGGGAAAGCTGCCCCTCGAACAGACCGCATCGCTGCTGGCCCGATGCAAACTTGCGCTTGGCAACGATACCGGGCTTTCGCACCTTGCGCGGGCATGCGGCGTTCGCACCGGCATGATTTTCGGCGCCACATCGTGGCAGTGGGGTTTTTATCCCGCAGCCGGTCCGCCATTCAGGGTTTTTGAGGCGCAATGCGCATGCAGGCCCTGCCACGCGCATGGCGGGAACCGCTGCCGGTTTGGAAACCGGCCCTGCCTGCTGCGGATCATGCCGGAGGAAGCGGTCCGCGGACTTTCGGATCTGGATGCGCCGGCGCGCCCTTGACTTGCCAGCGCCATTGCATCATTTTATAGGAATACCATGAAGGCATGCCTGCTCTCATTCGTGCTGGCGGTATCGGTTCTCGGCGCGCCCCGGAATCCGGCCGCGCCGCCGAAAAGCGCGGTCATTCAATACCTGGCCGGCGTTGAACTGATTAAAAGCAGCGGTTCGAATGACACCCTAAAGGCTAAGCGCTATCGCCAACTTACGCAGGTCACGCGGGTGACGGCGGCGGAGGCGTCCGCCTTCATCGCTTCCTATAAAAACCGTCCTCGCGACTGGCAAAAGATATGGGGAAAAGTGCTGAAAATACTGGAATCACAAACGCCTCCGGCAAAGCCGGCTTCGCCGGATTCCATTGCCGCGCGGCATACCGCTCCGCGATAACCACGCATTCTTTCATGGAAAGGGACGCTTCATGAGCGAGAATCTTCACACATTTACCGATGCGAATTTCGACCAGGATGTTCTCAAGTCGGCGACGCCGGCCATTGTCGATTTCTGGGCGGAATGGTGCGGCCCCTGCAAAATGCTCATCCCCATAGTGGAGGACCTGGCCAGGGAATATGATGGAAAAGTCAAGATCGGCAAGCTCAATGTGGATGAAAATCCCTCAAGCGCCTCACGGTACGGCGTCACCAGCATACCAACGGTCCTTTTCATCAAGAACGGCAAGATCGCGGACCAGCAGATCGGCCTTCTTACGAAAAACGCGCTCAAAGCCAAAATCGATCGATTGTTGGCCTGATACCGGCCGGCAAAGCCGTCCTTCACACCCCCGGAAAAGCGGGTTTTTCCGGGGCGCGAACTATTTTCTGAGAGCGGCAAATTCCTTGCCGCTGCCGCAAAACCATGAAAATTTTAGCGCTTAATCCTCCGTTTCTGCCGCGGTTTGCGCGCGAAGCGCGCTCGCCGGCAATTTCAAAAAGTGGTACGCTGTATTACCCTATGTGGCTTGCGTATGCGGTAGGATTTTTGGAAAAAAACGGTCACGAAGTGCTTTTCCTTGATGCCCCTGCATCGGGCATGTCGACAAACGAAATACTTGAAGCGGCAAAAAAATTTGGGGCGCGCCTGGCGATCCTGGATACTTCCACGCCGAGCATTGAAAATGACATACAGATCGCCCGAAAACTCAAGGAAGCGGTTCCTGGACTTTATGCGGTGCTGGTTGGGGTGCATGTGTCGGCGCTGCCCGTCGAAACACTGGAACAGAATCAGGATATCGATGCGGTTGCTTTCAGGGAATACGATGAAACGGTCGTTGAACTCGCTTTGGTTTTGTCCCGGGACGGGCCTTTCGAAGCGCTGTCCGGCGTGCGCGGGCTGGCATTTCGCAGCGCCGAAGGCTCGGTGCGGAAAAATGCCGAACGGCCGTTTCTGCGCGATCTGGACGCGCTTCCTTTCGTATCCCAGGTATATGCAAAACATCTTGCCATTTCACCGTATTTTTACGGGCACAGCCGCTATCCACTTGTGGTGATCGTCACCGGCAGGGGTTGCCCATTCCGCTGTTCGTATTGCGTTGTGCCGCAAACGCTGCAAGGCCACGCCTACCGCAAGCGGTCGGTGGCCAACGTGGTGGCCGAATTCAAATATATCGCGGTCGCCTTTCCTCAAGTCAAGGAAATAATGATTGAGGACGACACCCTCACCGCCGATACAAAGCGCTGTCGGGAATTTTCGCAGGCATTGATTGATGCCGGCGCCACCACCATCCCCTGGTCCGCCAACAGCCGGGCCGATGCCGACCTTGAAACCATGCGCCTCATGCACAAGGCGGGCTGTCGTCTTTTCTGCGTGGGCGTGGAGAGCGGCGAACAGACGATTCTTGATAATATACAGAAAGACATTTCCATAGCCGCCATCAGGAGCTTCATGAAAGACGCGCGCCGGGCAGGGATCATGGTGCACGGTTGTTTCATGGTCGGCAACCGGGGGGAGACGCACGCGACGCTGGAGAAAACATTGGCATTTGCCAAGGAGCTTAATCCCGACACGGCGCAATTTTTCCCGATCATGGTCTATCCCGGAACCAGGGATTTTGCCTACTTTGAGGAAAAAGGTTGGATCACGACGCGCGAATGGCGGAGATGGATCACCGAGGATGGCTTGCACTCCTCCGTGGTGAGCAACCCGGATCTGACCTACGAGCAGCTGGTCGCTTTTTGTGACCGCGCCCGGCGCGAATTCTATCTTCGGCCGCGATATATCGCCATGAAGCTCCTGGAAATCATCAGAAACCCGGCCGAAGCACGGCGGATATTCAAAGCGTTCGGCACGATCGTCCGCTATCTGCTTTTTGCCAAGGGCGTCCAGGGGGTCGGCGCGCCATCGTCAACAGTAAAGGCCGCCATATGATTAACAATATTCTGACCATTGACCTGGAAGAATATTTTCACGCCAATAATGTGGCAGTCACGCTGCCGTTGGCGGGCAGCGTTCCAGCCCCATCGCGCATTGTAGAATCGACGGAAGCGCTGCTTGCATTCCTGGCCGAGTATCGCATCGAAGCAACGTTTTTTGTGCTGGGAAAAGTCGCGGAAAGCCATCCTGAACTTGTGGGTGAAATCGAACGACGGGGACATGAAATCGCCACGCATGGCTATTCGCATGCATTGCTGACCTCCATGACCCCGCAGACTTTCGAGCAGGACCTCCGCACGGCACTATCGGTAACGCAGCCATGCGTCAAGCAGCCGATCATCGGGTATCGTGCGCCTTCGTTTACTATCGTTCCGTCAACACGATGGGCGCTCGAAGTTATTGAAAAGGTCGGCTTGCGCTACGATTCGTCAATTTTCCCCATCGGCTTCCATCCCGACTACGGCATGCCCGGCGCGCCGGCGTGCATCCATGCGATCACGCCTCGTCTCATGGAAGTCCCCATCAGTTGTCTTGATATCGCAGGAATCCGGATTCCTTGCACGGGCGGGGGCTATTTCCGGCTTTTCCCGTATTTTATATCGCGCGCGCTGTATCGGATGTATAACCGGAAGCAACGGCCGATCGTATTCTATTTGCATCCCTGGGAAATTGATCCCACCCAGCCTCGATTTTCCCTGTCCTTGACCCGCCGTTTCCGTCAATATGTCAATATCAGCCGCATGATGGACCGAATGCGCATGCTGGTTCGCGATTTCCATTTCACCTCAATCCGGAAAGTTCTCGCCGCATGAACGAAACGCAGAAACAGGGCGCCTATTGGTCGAAAGAGCTCAAGCAGTTTGATGCCATTTATACACAACGGAAGAGCACGCCGGGTCGCTGGCTTGATCGAACATTTCGCATCGACATGGAATGGCGGTATGAATATACCCTGAAGCATTCCGAGCCCATAGAAGGAAGACGCTTTCTGGATGTCGGCTGCGGCACGGGCAAATACGCACTGGAATTCGCCCGGCGTAAAGCTGCCTGGGTTACCGGCATCGACGTGTCGTCCGCTATGGTTGACGTGTGCCGCCGGGGCGCCGCGCAGGAAGGTTTTTCGGCGACCACTGAATTTCTGAATACCGACCTGCTGGCGTATCGACCCTCAATAGGCTATGATGTCTGTATCGGGATCGGACTTTTTGATTATATCAAAGACGCGGCGCCGGTACTTGCTAAAATGAGAGAATGCGTGAAGGACCGCGTGGTCCTCAGTTTCCCGCGGCAATGGACCTGGCGCGCGCCGGTGCGCGCTTTGCGGCTGGCCATCAAGGGATGTCCGGTCTATTTTTACTCCGCGCGAAAGGTCGGCGCTCTGCTTAAGCAGGCGGGGTTTTCCCGTTGGCAAACGGAGGTCGTCGGCAAGCTCTACTGCGTAACGGCCTATCGGTAACCATCAAATGCGGCGCATGCTATGATTTTCCTGGCTGCCATATTCTGGTTTTCCATGCTCTGTGTGGTCTACTCCTATATTGGATACCCATGGATTCTCAAGATAGCGTCCGGCCTGTTTGGCGCCTCCATTAAAACCGATACGTCCTACCACCCGAGTTTCGCCATTGTCATTCCCGCATTTAATGAAGAAAAAGTCATCGCAGAAAAACTCAAGAATGTGCTGAACCTCGACTATCCGGCGGACAAGATAGCGGTATGGATCGGCTCAGATTGCTCGACGGATGCTACGCATGATATCGTAAAGTCCTGCGGCGATACGCGCGTTCATCTATGGGTCGCGCCGCATCGCATGGGCAAGACCGAGGTGATTAACCGGATGATGGGGATGATCGATTCTCAGATAGTGCTTTTTACCGATGCCGATATCGTCATCGCGCCTGATAGTCTGCGGAAAATCGCGCGCAATTTCTTCGACCCGTCGGTCGGTGGCGTGGCCGGGCACACCGTCCACTCATCGGGCCGGCCCGAGAAAAAGGAAGAATATCTATACCGCTCCTTCGAGGCGAAGCAGAAACAGTGCGAATCCATGCTCCATAGCACGATTTCCGCGTTCGGTTCCTTTTACGCTATCCGGCGTTCATTGTTCAAGCCGTTTCCTCCGAATACCTATTCAAATGATGATGTCCTTATGCCAATGAATATTATTCGTCAGGGCTATCGCATGCTCTTTGATCCTGAAGCCGTTTCATGGGAACAATCATCGGCCAGGATCCGCGGCGAATTCGCGCGCCGCATACGCATCGGCGCGGGCAATTTCCAGGCCTTTTTCTGGCTCCTTGATTTTTTAAACCCCATGCGCGGCTGGCCCTGGTTCTGCTATGTATCGCACAAGGTGACCCGCTGGTTTTCGCCGATCTGCATGGGGATTGCTTTCTTTTCGGCGATTGCGCTCACGCTGCTGCGGGCGGGGATGATCTATTCCGTTGTGCTGGGCGGAATGCTGCTGTTCATTGCGGCCGGTCTTTCGAGCCTTCTGATTCCGGCGCGGCCGCTGCGGTTCGCGTTTTATTTCATGAGCATGAATGTCGCGCTGGTCCTGGGTCTATTCCGCTATCTGTCGGGGATACAATCCGCGGCCTGGTCGCGCACCGAACGGGTTTCGTCCTGATGCATTCGTGACGTGGAGACGTTGCGCGCAACGTCTCTATGATGTCGGTTTTCGGCAGGCCAATTCCCGCATCCAATACGCGAACAGATCGTCCAGCGTATCCTCAATAGCAAATCGCGGTTTCCATCCCAGTTTCCGCAGCCTGCTGTTGTCACCGGCCAGCCGGGGGCTCGCTTTATGGTCGCGCGATTTAAAGGCCGTGCCGGCGATGCGGACCTTGCGGGAGCATTTTGCCGTCAGATGGCCGAGGACATGTTCCAGGGAAACCGGCGTTCCGCTGCACACATTGTATATGCCGCCTTTTTCCCCTTTGTCGAGGATCGTCCGGTAGGCGCGCGACACGTCCCGGACGTCGGAAAAGTCGATATGCGGCCGGATGTCGCCCACCGTGATCTCGGGCTTCTGGAGTTTGAGTTCGATGGCGGCGATCTGGCGCGCCCAGTCGGAACAGACGAACCGCGGCGACTGTCCGGGTCCAGTATGATTGAAGGAGCGGGAGAACCGCACGTCCATGCCATATTGGCGGACGTATTGACGGCCGATAAGTTCGGCGGCGTATTTGGAAATGCCGTAGAAGTCGGTGGGCTGCGGGTGCGTTGTCTCCGGTATGGATTCGGAGGCGACGCCGCTGCCGTATTCCTTGGACGATCCCACGACCAGCACGCGCGCTCTTGGGCACGACGAGCGCGCGGCGTCCAGGATCGCCACCAGGCCGAGTATGTTGGTTTCCAATGCGTTCCGCGGCGTGGCGTCGGCGTCGGGCAGATAGCTGACGCCGGCCAGATGGTAGATGCGCGCGGGCTTGACATGGGCAAAAAACCGCGTCAGCGCCGCCGTGTCGAGAATGGAAAGGGGGGCGTATTCCACGCCGTCAATCGAAAAGGCCGGCCACATGTCGACGCCGGCAATGCGCTGCCCCCGGCGCTTCAGAAGGTCGATCAGGTGCGCGCCGACGAAACCGGTGATGCCGGTGATGAGGGAGGTCATGATGCACTATTTCGGAATACGCGAATCCGGAACTGATCGCGTGACAATACCGAGAACGAGCCTAAGAGCGAATCGGAATGCTCTTTAATTATTTGAGCTACTATAGACGATTTCTCTTCAGCATTCTTCCCCGCAAGACGCAAGAGCATTACGCCCGTGCTGATCCGGCGCAAGCGGAAAAGCAATTCTCCGAAATCTTTATCACCGGTGAGAAGCAGCGCGTTTCTATCATGCGCGATTCTGAGGATTTCATCATCAGAAATGCCTGGATCCATTTCGGCGATATATTCAACCGAATGCCCGTCTTTTCGCAATCGATCGACGATTTGCCTATCAATATTTTCATCGGCAAGCAGATTCATGCGGCTTTTTTTGCAAGGGGATAAAGAACATCAGAATGCATGACCTGAGCGGCAAAATCAATTGCCGCAAGCACCGCTTTGCGCGTTAGTCGAGGATGGGCATCAAGGAGTTGTTCGATGGATTCTCCCGCTCCGAGCTTTTCAAGAATGGATTCAACGGTTATGCGGGTTCCTGAAATGACCGGCTTGCCCATCATAATTGAAGGATCAGAAATGATAATGCGGTTTTTCATAGATACCCCCTTGCGCGGGAATATTCTTTGTAATCCGATATTTCATCTGCTCTGCTTATAAAAATACCTTGAAATATCCAAACAGGCAAATTATCGAAGTTGAGCCGAACTCTTTTGCCTCCCGCATTCCTCGCATGTCGGCACCGAAATGCCGCTGATGTCCCAGCGTTCGCGTGCTTCCAGGGTATCGGAATAGGGGATGATGGGCTCCGGCGCGCGCCAGGGAAACAGCGTCCCGGGCGTGGGCCTGCCGCTGGTGTCGAAATCGTCGAAACGCAGCAAGGTCCCCTTGCCCCCGGGAATCGAATCGAAGCGGATTTCGCCGCCATGCTCGCGTGTGTAAACCGGCGGCCCGCCGAAATAGCGGAACGCCCACCAGCGATTCGCGCCGGCGGCGGGGCATTCCGCCTTTGCCGACAGGCTGATGCAGAGATTATCGCCGGGAATGGCGGTGAATTCGATCGTTATCGCCGAGGTGTCAACCGGGGGGCCCTTTTCCAGCGCCGGTTTCGCGGTTTTTCCGATTTCGAATTTCGCGGCGCGCGGCCCGGATTTTTCCGGCCCCGGATGATTGCCGCCGATATCGGAAATTTGATCAAACGGCAGCCTGATGCGATACTGCATTCCCGGCTTGAGTCGCCGGCGTGGAGCACATACCACGGTGTCCCCGTATCCGGTATCTTCCGGGAAAAAGGCGACGGTGTCGCCGGCCGTATCGCACGCGTAGAGCACGGTCGCGGCCATTCGCACGGGTTCCGAAGAGCTGAGCATGATACGCTGCAAAAGATCGGCGAAGCGCCCAGCGCCTCCGAAGCGGATCGTGGGGCAAACGGTATCGGCGCTGCTGGTCCCGTTGAACCGGATGGTATCGGAAAAAAGCGTGTCGCCGATGGTGTTGACGATATGCCGGCGGTTCGCATAAATGAGCCGGTAGCCGGCAAGCGCCATAGAGTCGCGCAACAGCAGGGCGAATCTGCTGGAATGGTTGATCGGCAGATACGCCTGCACGCGGACGGCTTTTCCGTGCGCGGTATCGACCGGCTCGATGCGCCAGCGTTCCAGGACGGAATGAATGGGATCGCGATTATTGCCGTCGGTCCACGTTCCCATGATGCATCGCGGCGAATGGGCGATGAGCGGCTTGATCCTTCCAGGCGCGGTATCGCTGCTTACGGAAAAGAGCATGATCGGCCCGGCCGCGGAATCCACGGCAATGTCCCGCGAGGGCGGCGCATAGGCGTCTTCGCGGCTCGGCTGAAAGCGGTTGTCGCTATTTGCATCGGTAAAGGCTATGACCCGATATACGCCCTTGCGGATGCAGGTGATCGCAAAGGAGCCGAAACTGTCGGTTTGCGCCAGATAGAGCGGCGTGCCGAACAACAGGGAATCACCGGGGCCGGCAGGGAAGAGCCCCACTTTGGGCTGCGCATTCCGCTTCAAGGGGTCGATCACGCACCCCCGGATGCCGCAGCTGTCAAGCTTTTCCCCGGTGGTGAAAACGATGCGGTACGGCATGCCGATGGCGTTGTTGTGAAGGTCCCGCAGTCCGGTATTGAGCTCGATGTGATATGTGGTTGAATCGGCGAATGCATTAGCGGGAGCAATGGTCAGCCGCCTTGCGGCCGCTCGTATATGCACGCCCCCGGGAGGAATGGGGAATATGGAAGTCCCTTTTTCGGCGCTTTTCGGATCGATCCATTCGGCGAAGGTGAACGTCACCGGTTTTGTCCGCGGATGGCGCAGCGAACCGTCCGGCGGGTCCACGACGATAATACGCGGCGGCGTGAGGTCCGCCGGCCCGCCGCCCGGCGCGACCTGGTGGGCGCAGGCGCACCAGAGGACGATCATCGATAAAATAATGGCAGGAAGGCTTCTCATTATTGTACAATGGTTCGGTGGATGAAGAAAAATACATTCCACAATGGTGATCCACTATTTTTAATCCACGAGTTTCCATCAGGCAATCAGGAGGCCTTCATCCCATGTCCGTTGAACTAGATTTCACCGTTGAAAAACTTGGCGATTGCCGCATACCGTCGCCGATCAAACTCTCCAGATCGTCGCATGATTTCATGGCCGATTATGTTGACGACGACGAATGCGTGCTGTTCGATATCGTAGCAAAGACGGATGGACTAAAGCGGGAATTCCATCCCAATGAAGTGCTGCAAAGGGCGGGTCCGCGCGAAAAGATCTATTTCAATCCGTCAAAGGTCCATGCGGGCGTGGTCACCTGCGGCGGCCTGTGCCCCGGGCTTAATGATGTGATCCGCGCCATTGTCATGTGCCTCTGGTATCATTACGGCGTTCGCCGCATCAGCGGGATCCGTTTCGGCCTGCGGGGTCTGCTGCCGGCATATCAATTGCCGGCCATGGATCTGTCGCCCGATGTTGTTTCGGAGATCCATCACCACGGCGGCACGCTGCTGGGAAGTTCGCGCGGCGGCGGCGAGCGCATTTCGGAAGTTGTTGACGAAATAGAGCGCATGAACCTGAATATGCTTTTTGTCATCGGCGGCGACGGTTCGCAGAAGGGAGCGCTGGCCATTTCAAAAGAGGCCGAGGCGCGCGGCTATACGCTTGCGGTGGTGGGCATACCCAAGACGATTGACAACGATTTAAGCTATATCGAACGCTCGTTCGGCTTCGATACGGCCGTGGCCGCGGCGGTGCGGGTGGTGAGCGGCGCGCATGTGGAGGCGCATGATGCCGTGAACGGTGTTGGTATTGTCAAGCTCATGGGCCGCGAATCGGGCTTCATTGCCGCGCATACGGCGCTGGCCATCAACGATGTGAATTTCGTACTGATTCCCGAGGTGCCCTTTGATTTGCAGGGGAACAATGGTCTGCTCGCGCACCTCAAACGGCGCCTCGTGGAACGCAATCATGCCGTGATCGTGGTGGCCGAAGGCGCGGGGCAGGACCACCTGGCGGCCGCCCAGGAGCGCGATGCATCAGGGAATATTCGCATGGGCGACATCGGTGTTTTGATCCGGGACGCGGCCGCGGATTACTTTAAAAAGGAGAATATGGAGGTCAACGTCAAATATATTGATCCCAGCTACATCATACGCAGTTCGGCGGCTGATCCCGGCGATTCGCTGTACTGCGCGCGGCTTGGCACGAATGCCGTGCATGCAGCCATGAGCGGCAAGACCAGGGTCCTGGTAAGCCTGGTCAACAACCATTTCGTGCATGTTCCCATAAAGATGGCGACCGCAAGCCGCAATTCCGTGGACCCCGAAAGTTCTCTATGGAGGGATGTCGTCAATGCCACCGGTCAGCCGGCGCTCATGAAGAACTGAATCGGCCGATCAAGGCGATCCGGCGCGCGCATTCCGGCGCTCGCCCGCGGATTTCGCGGTTCCGTCCCATGGCAGGATCAGCTTGCCGATCCTGTTCCAGCGGATTTTCAGATAGAGCGGCACCGACGGCTTGAGCAGCGTATGGCAGAAATCACAGAACAGGGGTCCCTGCCCGCTTGAACTGCAGTAGTTGTCGCCGTTGGGCGCGCGATAGGTTTTGCAGACGGGGCACCATTTATAGCTGTTCCAAGAGAAATAGATGATCAGCGCGCGCGCTTTGATGTAGTTGCGGCTGAGATATCCCCAGAAACGGGAATCCGTGGAGTTGTCCCGGTTGTCGCCCATCATGAAATAGTTGTCGTACTTCACGATATATGTATTGATGATTTTATCATCGAGATACATCACTTTGCGGATAGAGAATTCCTGGCCGGCCAGCGCCGCGGCGGTCATCTGGGTCACGTTGGCGATGTAGGCGTCGAGATAAATCCAGAGATCCAGCAGGTTGAGCCGCGGATCATTGTTGATCTGGTCAAATGAGAATGATCCGCCGTAGCCCTGAATGGGAAACTGGCGGTCATTGGCGTATTCCCCGTTCACATAGAGCTGCAGCCCGATGCGTACGCGCGACGACGGCCTGGGCTTGCCGCCGCCGGACGGGTCGCGCATCCCGGACATGCGCGCGATCAGTCCGCCCACGATGGGCCAGGTGGGGGCGCTGCGCAGAAACTTGCCGAACCGTCCGTCCGGGTTTTCCTGAACGACCAGATTTTTGAGGAAGAGAAACTCGCGTGTGGGCAGGCTGTCGGAAACGATGGTGTCGCCTTTTGCCGGAATGCGCAAGGGCGCGAATTCAAATGCGCTGTCATACTGGGGCGCCCGTTTGCCGTCGTGAATGTATTTGCCTTTCGGCGGCAATATGAATTCTTTTCCATCGACAAGGAGATGCTTGCCGTGCATTTCAACGGTCTGCCCCGGTCCGGCCACGCACCGCTTGATGTAGTCTTTTCCGTCGCTGCCGGGGTATTCGAAAATCATGATGTCGCCCGGTTTGGGTTTGGTCAGCGCCGGGAGCTTTGCATATGAAAATGGCAGCGCCGGCGCGCCGTAGACGAATTTGAGCCCCAGCAGGAAATCGCCCACCAGCAGGCTGTTTTCCATGGACCCCGTGGGTATCCTGAAGGCTTGAATGACATAGATGATCGCCACCAGCGCCATGGCCAGCGCCGATATCATCTCCCTGCCGAAATTGAACAACCCGGCTGTTTCCGACCGCCGTTTCTGGTTCTGCTGCTCCGCCAATGAATCCTCCATGTCAAGTATGAGCGCCGTCGCCGGTCGTGGATGCCGCCGGGAAAGCCGGAAAAATCATGTTGAACGAAAATACGTTATGATCGCCTCGTGCAGGAGGCCGTTTGACGCAACGACGCATCCGCCGGCGATGGACGGCATCCCCCACAGGTCCGAAAACCCGCCGCCTGCTTCGCGGACTATGCAGGCGGCGGCGGCGCAGTCCCATGGTTTGTCAAGCAGGCTGATGCACAGGTCAAGGCGGCCGGCGGCAACGCATGCATAGGAATATGCGTCCATGTAGCCGTAGGCGTAGTCCCACGTCCGCATGAATTCAAACAGCCGGCGGCCTTCGGCCGTCGCGCCGCGTTCGAGGAAGCCCATGGCGCTCCCCATGGCCGATCCCACCCGGGCGGTGCGCGATACCCGTATTGCCGATCCATTGACAAATGCGCCATCGTTCTCCGACGCCCAGTAGGTTTCGGCGAGGGCGGGAAAATGCATGACGCCCGCGACAATGCGGTCGCCGTCCGCAAGCGCGATCAGCGAACTGTAGGTAGGAATGCCGCGCAGATACGGCCGCGTGCCGTCAATGGGATCGACGATCCACATGCGTCCCGACACGCCGGCGCTCTGGCCGCTCTCTTCGCCCATGAACCCGTCGCGCGGAAAGCGCTTCAGCAGCGCTTCGCGGATTGCGGACTCGCATCGCCGGTCCACGTCCGTCACCGGCGAGGCATCGCTTTTCATTTCGACATGCCCCAATGATTGCCGCATCGAAAGCTGCAATGCTCCGGCGGCCATCGCCGCTTCGCGCGCGCAGGTGAGTTCTTCATGGTAGGTCATGAGCGGCATGAGGAATACGTTCTATGCGGTTTTCTATTGCCTTGATGCCATGGGGGAAGCGGGAATGAAATCATACGCGGCCTGTTGTGCGGCCGAGTGATTCGGCGATTTCGTTCCGCACGGTTTCGGACAGGTGCGCCATATTGGCCTCGGCGGGAAATTGTCCGTTGCGCGTTGCCGACAGGTAGGAATCAATCGCCAGCCGCATGGCGGACTTGACATCATGAAAAACATGCGCGTGCCGGAAGATGGCCGGCGACATGCCTGCGATATCATGGAAGACCTGCACCTGTCCGTCGCATGAGCGGCCGGCGCCTATGCCGATGGTGGGGATCGAAACAGCGCGGGCAATGATCGCCGAGAGCTCATCGGGTATCAGCTCCAGCACAAGAATCGAAGCTCCCGCCTGCTCAAGCCGGCCGGCGATATCGATGAGCTGCATGGCGCGCGCTGCGTCTTTGCCTTGAACCGCGGCCTTCCCGAGCTTTTGCGGCGTATAGCCGATATGGGCGCATACCGGGACACCAGCGCCGGTCACCGCTTTCACTTTCTCGATGGCATCCTCTTCGCCTTCCATCTTGACGCCATCGGCGCCGTTTTCAGCGAATAGCGTGGCTGTTTTCACGGCCGCTTCCGGCGTCTCAAATGAGCGGTACGGCAGATCGCCCAGAACGAACGAATGCTTTGCGCCGCGGGCCACGGCGCGCATATGGTGCAGCATATCATTGACGGTCACCTGAGTTACATCGGCGTAGCCAAGCACATTGGTGCCCACGCTGTCACCAACAAGCTGAATATCCACACCGGCCGCATCTTCAAGCGTGGCAGTGGGGAAGTCATAGCACGTCAGCATGACGATCTTTTCGCCCGCGCGCTTTTTTCGGAGGAGATCGGACGTGGTGATTTTCATGGCAGCGCCGATTATGGTATGAGGGCCAAGGAAAAAAATATATTGTGTAGCCCAGCATAGTCATGTGCGGAAATCGCGGCATCAAGGTATAATTCCTTGAAAGCGGATCGTCCATCCCGGATGAGGATACGGGCAATCATGAGAATACGCGGCTTTTTTCGAGGTTGCGGACACCATCCCGCGCTGGCATGCCTGTTCGTGCTGGTATCGACGGCATTCGTGCAGGCTGCGTCCTACCGCCTGCTGAGCGTGGAACCGTCGCGCACGCCGAAAGTGCAGGATAATAATGTCGTATATACTCTGGACATCGTGTTTGACAGTCTCCCACCCAATTACTCTTTTTTTTACAGTCGGAATTCACCGGTTTTAATCATCGAATGCTATGATGCCGCTATTAAAGCCGATTCGTTATTCATATCGCGCCGAGGGCCGTTCAAATGGCTTGAGGTCACCAATTTCAACAGTCTCAAATCGATCAGCGGCCAGCAATCCAGGATCGCCGTCGCGCTCGATTCGCGCTGGCGCGCAGATGTTGCCGGCATAAGCAGGAATGTCATGCGCATTTCCATCAGCAAAAAAACGGAAAAGACCTTCCTTAAGAAGAAGGAGCTTCGCTTCCTGCCGTACGCGGCCATCCTTCTTATCACCGGCATCATCACCTTTATCGCCATCCAGGCGGCCCAATAATCCGTTTTTTTCTTGCTTTTCATGGAGCAATAAGTCCATTTTTATACGGCACATCAAATCCGCATTATACAACGGCACCAGCATTTCAGGAGGTTTGTATGGCAAGCGTCAACAAGGTGATTCTGATCGGCAATCTCGGCAAGGACCCGGAGCTGCGCTATACCCCGGGCGGGCAGCCGGTCGCCAGTTTTCCCATTGCGACAACCGAGCGCTGGAACGATAAAAACGGCCAGGCGCAAAAGCGCACCGAATGGCATAACATCGTGGTCTGGAACAAGCAGGCGGAGCTGGCGAATCAGTATCTTAAAAAAGGGCGACCGGTATATATCGAAGGTCGCATTACCACGCGCAGCTGGGATGACCGGGACGGCAATAAGCGTTATAAAACCGAAATCGTCGCAAATACCGTCCAGTTCTTATCAGGGGGGAGCGGTGGCGGCGCAGACGGAGATGCCGGATCCGTTTCTTCCGCCGGTCCCGTCGATACGGATACGCCGGCAGCGGCCCCGTCCGCGGCAGCGCCGGGCCCAGTGTCCGATGCGCCGCCTCCGGCGGAAGACGATCTGCCGTTTTAGCAATATGCCGGATGAGCTTGCTTTTGCCGCTGTCGCGGTTTTAGTTTTGAATCGCGGGTGGCGGCATCTGTTTTCAGCGCACTTCAACGGAAGGACGGATTCCCGATGAATACCGATGTTCTGCTTCTGGCCATTCTGGGCGGTATCACGCTGCTTGCCTACATGGTCGCCATCAATTCCCGCGGGCCGACCCGTCTCTCGATTTCGTATCTGTTTGCCACCATGCTTCTGGCGGGCACCGTTTGGGCGATTGTTTCGTATGTCAATAGCGATATCGACCGCCGTGAAATGGCGCACATGCAGCAGCTCGAGCAGGAGAAGCAGCAGGCTGAATTGCGTATTCAGGTCCAGGAAGAGGCGTTGCGGACAAACAAAACGCGTTCCTCCATCTCCTCCCGGCTCAATTCTTTTATTACCAGCGGATCCACCCTGGCGACCGCCATGATGAATGTGGACCTTCGCGATATGTCGGCAGAACTTGAGGTCCTGATTGCGCGCGCCAATGATACCAGAAAAAAGGCCAATGACCTTAAGACCGGTTTTGAACAGGCCGCTATCGCGGACTCTGCTTTTGGCCAGGTAATCCAACTGATCAAAGACGGCACGGCAAGCCTTATCGAAGCCTCGCAGACCTATGTCCTCTTTTACCGTTCCGAAGATCCCGCCCAGGAGGAGCTGCGCGAACGGGTAATGCGGCAGAAAGCAAAGGCCGCATATGATAAATTCCAACAGGCCAGCGCGCTGGTCGCTTCGCTGAGCTCATGACTCGGCCGCCCTTACGTATTGCCGGAATTGCGCTCAATAGCGCGGGAGTGCGCTTTTTTCCCCGCGCGGACGATTTCCATACCGCCAAATAGCCTTGCATACCTCTCTCTGGCATAATTATTTTAGAGGCTTATTTTATGCGCATCGGGGCCACGGCAGTCCCTGAGGGACACTCAATGGTGACCGGCACGGTCACGGTTGATTCCGGAAAATCGGATGATGTCCGCAGCATTGACCCCGTGGCATGCCGGGCCGAAATTGACCGGATCCAGTCGCGCATTCAGATACGGCTCTTTTATCAGGGGAAAGCCGAGTTGGTCTGCGCGCGTTGTCTTGAAAGTTTCTCCATGCCGGTGAATGGCGAGACGACGGTCATCGCGACCTTCACCTCCGAGCAGGGGATACATTTGATTGACGACGAGGAATATGGCGGCGAATGCATCGACCGGGAAAATCATGAAATCGACCTGAGCGCAATAATACGGGACGAACTGCTTACGGCTTTGCCGATGATGCCTCTCTGCAGCGAGCAGTGCGCGGGGATCCGCGGCCCAGAGGCGGCGTCTGTTGCCGGGATTGATCCGCGATGGAACGCGCTTAAAAAATTGAAGATTTGAATATTCGCGATTGCGTACCTTATCTAAGGAAGCTACATGGCAGTACCTAAAAGGCGACACTCGCAGGCCCGACGAGATAAACGGCGTTCCCATCTGGCCCTTAAGCCTGCGATGCCCACGCTCTGTTCGCATTGCAAACAACCCAAGCCGGCGCACCGGGTATGCCCGAATTGCGGCTATTATGGCGGGGTGGAAGTTGTCCAGCCCGAGGACTAATGCGGCAAATTCGGCTTGCTATCGATGTGATGGGCGGCGATCACGGTCTGCCGCCGATCCTGCATGGGGTCCTCAAGGCCAGAGATCAGGAAAAACCGAAATTCCTTCCGGTCTTATGCGGCGATCGTCGGGGCATCGTTGCCGGGCTTCTCAAAGCCGGCGTTTCGCCCCGCGAGCTGGATGCGGATTTTGTCATTGAGCATTGTGCCGAAACCATCACACGCCGGGACGCGCCATCACGGGCGTGGAAGAACAAGGCGGACTCGTCAATCGTCCGCTGCATCGCGCTGCAGCGCGAGCGCCGGGTTGACGCATCGGTAAGCGCGGGCAATACCGGCATACTCTTGGCGGCGTCGATATTCATTCTGGGTCGATTGCCGAAAGTACAACGCCCGGCATTGGCGGCGTTTCTGCCCACGGCGCGCGAACGCCCTGCGCTGCTGCTTGATGTGGGTGCCAACCTCGGCTGCCGGGCCGAGCACCTGGTGGCGTTTGCTTTCATGGGACGTTCGTATTACCGCCGTTGTTTCGGCATCGTCTCTCCCGCCGTGCGCCTGCTGAATATCGGCAAGGAGCAGCGCAAAGGCACGGAAGCGATAACCGCCGCCGGCAGAGAGCTTGGCCGCGTCTGTCCGGGATACGCGGGTTTTGCCGAAGGTTCGGATGTGCTCACGGGAGTGGCCGATGTCATCGTATGCGACGGTTTTGCCGGCAATGTGCTGCTCAAGGCATGTGAGAGTTTTCATACGCTGGTGGAATCGGTGCTTGGGCATGACCGCCGGGTGCTTGACGCGATAAAAACGAATATGTCGATACTCAACGCCGAGAATTATGGCGCTGTTCCTTTGCTGGGCATCAATGGTATCGTGCTTAAAGCGCATGGCAGCTCCTCCGCCGTCGCCATTGCGCATGCCCTCAAGACAACGATTCACCTGGCGCGCAATCGCGCTTCGCTGCTTCGGGATGGTACGGCATAACGGAAAGGTGCGCCAAGGTTGACTTCCTACACGACTTCCCGTCTTATCTCCATCGGCACCGCTGTTCCAGACCGTATTGTGACGAACAGCGATCTGGAGGAATTCGTCGACACGACCGACGAATGGATCACCACGCGAACCGGCATCCGGCAGCGCCGCCTCTTTGCGCATGACCGGCCGGGTTTTGCCTGGGAGCTGGGCGCCCTGGCCGGCCGCCGCGCGCTCGAAAAAGCCGGCATGTCGCCCTCCGAAGTGGGGGGAATCATCTGCGCCACCTTTACACCCGATTATTTTTTTCCATCAACGGCATGCAAGATCCAGGAACACCTGGGATGCAAAGGCGCCTTTGCCTTTGATATCGCCGCCGCCTGCACGGGGTTTATCTACGGCCTGGCGATCGCCGATGCGATGATCAGGAGCGGCCAGACGAAAAACATCCTGCTGGTGGGCGCGGAGATCATTTCGCGCACGCTCGATTGGACCGACCGCACGACCTGCATCCTTTTCGGCGATGCGGCCGGGGCAGCGCTCCTGCAGGGAAGCAACGAGAAGCAGACGGGCCTTCTCTCAAGCTATATCAGCAGCGACGGCTCCCTGGGGCATATCCTCTCATTGCCGGCGTTTGGTGAGAAACGCGTCATGAAAATGAGCGGCAGCGAAGTATTCAAAAACGCCGTGCGCATGATGTCGGACGCAACGCTCACGGCGCTTTCGCGCGCTTCTCTTTCGCTGTCCGATATCGATCTGCTGGTCCCGCACCAGGCCAATATCCGCATTATCAAGGCCATCGCCGAAAACCTGCATTTGCCGTATGAAAAGGTGGTCAGCAATATCGATCGCTACGGCAATACCTCTTCGGCGTCCATTCCGCTGGCCCTTGAAGAAGCATGGGACAACGGCCGCGTCAAGCCCGGGACCGTGGTGGCCTTTACGGCGCTGGGCGGGGGATTGACCGTTGGCAGCGCGGTCATGCGGTTTTAAACGCGGAGGAACAATGGACGGTTACGCATTCATGTTTCCGGGGCAGGGATCGCAGGCCGTGGGCATGGGAAAAGACCTGTTCGAGAGGTTTCCGGCCGCCAGCAAACGATTTAATGACGCCGATCGCATTCTGGGCCGCGGCATTTCGAGTGTCTGTTTCCAGGGACCGGAAGAGGAGCTCAGGGCGACCGATACGACGCAGCCGGCGCTTTTCACTCTCGAAGCGGCCATCGTCGACGTGCTTGCCGAAAAAGGAATCAGGCCCGCGGTTGTCATGGGGCATTCGCTGGGAGAATACAGCGCCCTGTATGCCGCCGGGGTCGTGGGTTTTGAAGAGGGGTTGGCGCTGGTTGCGCGGCGCGGCGAACTCATGGCGCAGGCCGGAAAATCCGCCCCCGGGGCCATGGCGGCCGTGGTGGGCATGGAAAAAGTGAAAATCGCCGCAACGATTAAAAGCATTGCCGGCGGGACGGTGGTATGCGCCAATGAAAACACCCCGGAACAGACGGTGATCTCAGGGGACATTTCGGCGGTGAACACCGCCTGCGAAATGCTCAAAGCCGCCGGCGCCAGGCGCGCGATACTGTTGCCGGTAAGCGGGGCTTTTCATTCGCCGCTCATGGCGGCTGCGGCCGCGGAATTTGAAAAAGCGCTCGCAGGCGTTGCCTTCGCAAATCCATCATGCCCGGTGATCTGCAATGTGACGGCCGGGGCCGAAACAAATGGACAGACGATAAAAAGCCTGCTCGTCAAGCAACTGGTGTCTCCGGTGCGATGGGTCGATTCGGTCCTGCACCTGAAGAGAATGGGCATCACCGCGGCCCTGGAAACAGGGCCGGGCGTCGTGCTGCAAGGACTGGCAAAAAAGATCGATGCGACCATGAATGTGATTTCCTGCGGAAAAGCCGAGAATATATTTTTTCTGAGTTGATAAGGAGAGCGTATGATCGATCTGGCCGGGAAAAAAGCGGTCATTACCGGGTCGGGCCGCGGCATCGGCCGCGAAATCGCGCTCAAGCTTGCGCAGGCGGGGGCGAATGTGGCGATCTGCGACGTCGATCTGGTATCGGCGCAGCAGACCGCCGCCGATATCGCGGCGCTGGGTCGCGGGAGCATCGCCGTGAAAACCGATGTGGCCAATGCGAACGATGTGGCGGCGCTTTTCAAATCGGTCATCGAGGCTTTCGGGTCCCTGGACATCCTGGTGAATAATGCCGGCATCACTCGGGACGGCCTGATCATGCGCATGAAAGAGGAAGATTGGGACCTGGTGCTGTCCATCAACCTGAAAAGCGCATTTTTATGTTGTAAAGAAGCCTGCCGTCCCATGATGAAGAACCAGCGCGGCAAGATCATCAATATCGCTTCCGTGGTAGGGCTCATGGGCAACGCCGGCCAGGCCAATTATTCCGCTTCAAAGGCAGGGCTGATCGGCCTTACTAAAACGCTTGCACGGGAATTCGCCAGCCGCAATATCTGCGTGAATGCGGTGGCGCCGGGCTTTATCAAGACCGCCATGACCGATAAACTTTCGGATGACGCCAAAGCCAGACTGACCCAGGCGATTCCCATGCAGCGGCTGGGCCTGCCCGACGATGTGGCGAATGCCGTGTTGTTCCTGGCCTCGCCGTTGGCCGATTATATTACCGGTCAGGTGCTGACCGTGGACGGCGGGCTTGTAATGTGATGCGCGAATAACCATTTTATATAATCTTTTAGTAAGGGTTCAAACATAGCGAAAGGAGCGAATTGTGAGCGAAAGAGAAGCACGCGTAAAACAGATCATCGCGGAAAAACTTGGTGTCAGCGAAGATAAGGTCACACCGAACGCTTCTTTTGTTGATGACCTGGGCGCCGACTCTCTGGATCAGGTTGAATTGATCATGGCCTTTGAAGACGAATTCGACCTTGAAATTCCCGATGAGGACGCGGAAAAGCTCAAATCCGTTCAGGATGCCCTCACCTATCTGGACAGCAAGCTATAATCGCTGCCTCAATTAATACATCCGTCGTGCTGGCTGCGCTCAATGGCGGATATGCCCGCGACGCGCATAGCAACCTCTAATTGATGTTTCGGCCAAAGGACTGAGTTTTCATGGTGCGCAGAGTTGTAGTTACAGGCATGGGCGTCATCAGCCCGGTCGGCAACAACACCCAGGAATTCTGGGATTCGCTCATTCATGGCGTTTCCGGAATCGACAAGGTCTCTGCGTTCGATAGTGCCGCGTATCCGTGCCAGATCGCCGGAGAGGTGAAGAACGCGAACTTCAACGAGTTGATCGATCCTAAAGAAGTGTCCCGTACCGACCGCTTCATCCTGTTTGCGGTGCATGCATCCGATGAAGCAATCAAACATTCCAAACTCGATCTGAATGCGGTTGATCTGACGCGCTGCGGGACGATCATCGGATCAGGGATCGGCGGACTTAAAACGCTGGAGAACGAACACGGCAAACTCGTGTCACGCGGCCCCAACCGCGTTTCGCCTTTTCTTATTCCCATGATGATATCCGATATGGCCGCCGGCCGGGTATCGATAAAATTCGGTTTCAAAGGCCCCAATTACTGCGTGGTAAGCGCCTGCGCGTCCGGCTCGCATGCGATCGGCGATGCATTCCTGCTTATCAAGGCCGGCATGATGGACGTGGCGCTTGCCGGCGGCAGCGAGGCAACCGTCACGCCGCTGGCGTTCGCCGGCTTTTGCAACATGAAGGCCATGTCCACCCGCAACGATGATCCGAAAAAAGCAAGTTCTCCTTTCGACAAAAAGCGCGACGGCTTTGTAATGGGTGAAGGCGCCGGCGTGGTCGTATTGGAAGAACTGGAACATGCGCGCCGCCGCGGCGCCACCATATACGGCGAGCTGATCGGCTATGGCGCCACCGCCGATGCCTTTCACATTTCCGCGCCCAATCCCGACGGCCAGGGGGCCATGGGGGCCATGAAAATGGCGCTTACCTCGGCCGGTCTGCAGCCGTCGCAGATCGATTATATCAACGCGCACGGCACCTCCACGCCGCTCAACGATCAGATCGAGACCAAAGCGATCAAGGCCGTTTTCGGCGAGCATGCCGCGAAAGTAAACGTGAGCTCGACGAAATCCATGACCGGCCATCTTCTTGGCGCGTCGGGCGGTATTGAGTTCATCGCATCAATTCTTTCGACGCGCCACGACATTATTCCGCCAACCATAAATTACGAAGATCCCGATCCGGAACTCGACCTTAATTACACGCCCAATACGGCATTCAAGAAAACCGTGCGCGCCGTTCTCAGCAATAACTTCGGGTTCGGCGGGCATAATGCTTCTCTGATAGCCGCGAAATATGAATCTGCATAAAACCGCAGTCGGATTCCTGCAGCACCTGATCGGCTTGTCGAAACGAAAAGCGGTCCACCGGCGGCTTGCGCGGCTCGAACGGGCGATCGCCATGCGGTTTTCGGACCCCGGCCTGCTGATGAAGGCGTTGACCCATACATCGGCGCTTCCTCCCGGCAGCGACGATACGGAAGGATCGAATGAACGGCTTGAATTCCTGGGCGATGCGGTCATCAATTGCTGCGTAGTCGAGCACCTGTATCGGCGATACCCCGGCCAGAGTGAAGGCCAGCTTACCAAAATCAAATCGCTCATCGTCAGCCGCAAGATCCTGGGGGAGATCGGGTATTCCATCGGGCTGGAGGAGTTTTTAGTGTTGGGTTCGAGCGAGCGCGAGAGCGTGGGTCGCAGCAGGCATACCATTGTCTCCAATGCATTCGAAGCGCTGGTGGGGGCCATGTATATTGACAAAAATGGAAATCTCGAATCGGTCAAGCACTTGCTTGGCCTGCTGCTTTTTCCCCGTATTGATGAGTTTTTAAGCGAAACGAGCAATATCAATTATAAAAGCCGCATTCTGGAGCTGTCGCAGCGCGACGGCTTCGGCATCCCGCGCTATACCGTTGTGGAAACCACCGGACCGGAGCACGAAAAGACCTTCCGCGTCCAGGTGTCCATCGCCGGCAGAATGATGGGCGAGGGCAGCGGCCCCAATAAAAAAATGGCCGAGCAGGAAGCGGCCAAGAGCGCCCTGTTCATTTACGATAGCGAGCAGGTGTCCGACCAATCCACCGACCACAACAAAGGAGCCGGAAACGATGAACTGGTTTCTGACTGAAGAACAGCAGATGATCGTGGAGACTTCGCGGGAGATCGCGCGGAAATATATTCTGCCGGTGCGCGAAAAATACGATCACGAAGGCATCTTCCCCTGGGACGTTGTCAAGGCCCTGGCCGACGCCGACCTGACCGGCCTGTACATCCCGCAGGAGTACGAAGGCTTCGGCGGCGGCGTTTTTGAGCTCTGCCTGTGCGTGGAAGAGCTTTCCAGGATCTGCGGCGGCATTTCGCTTGCCATGGCCGCCACGGCCCTGGGCACGTTCCCGATTCTACTCTTCGGCAGCGACGAACAGAAGAAGAACTATCTTCCGCCGATCGCCAAAGGCCGGAAGCTGGCGGCGTTCGGGTTGACTGAAGCGAATGCAGGATCGGACGCGCTGGGCATGCGCACAACGGCGAAAAAAGACGGCGACCACTATATTGTCAACGGCACGAAGCAGTGGATCACCAACGGCGAAAACGCCGAGGTTTATACCATTCTGGCCAAGACCGCGCCCGAAAAAGGGCCGCGCGGCATCACGGCGTTCATCATCGAAAAAGGCACGCCCGGTTTTTCGTTCGGAAAACACGAGGACAAAATGGGCATCCGCGCATCCAGCACCACCGAGCTGGTGTTCCAGGATTGCCGCATTCCGGCCGGCCAGGTGCTGGGCAGGGAGGGCCTGGGATCGATCGTTGCCATCAACACGCTCAACTACTCCCGCCCGGGCGTGGGCTCGCAGGCGCTGGGCATTGCCGCGGGCGCGCTGGACGATGCGGTCAAATATTCGCGCGAGCGCGTGCAGTTCGGTCAGAGCATTTCGGGGTTCCAGGCCGTTCAACATATGCTGGCCGACATGGCAACGCAGATCGAAGCGGCGCGCGCGTTGCTGTATGCAACGGCCAAAACCATCGACGCCGGCGAAAAGAAATTCGCCAAGGAGTCGGCCATGAGCAAGCTCTTCTGCTCCGATGTGGCCATGAAGGTGACCGTGGACGCCCTGCAGGTGATGGGCGGCTACGGCTACATGCGCGAATATCCCATGGAAAAACGCATGCGCGACGCCAAGATCACGCAGATTTACGAAGGAACCAACCAGATCCAGCGCAACGAAATCGCGCTGCAACTGATCAAGGCAGCGGCAAAGTAGCCGGGCTTCCGAAAACGCACTACTGACGGACCGTCCGGCTTTTCGGGCGGATCTTTTGGGGTATCCGATGGCGCGCCAGAACAACCAACCATCCACGCGGCCGATAATCGTGGCCCCTTCGATCCTTTCCGCCGACTTCCGCGCGCTGGAGCGCGAAGTAAAGGCGGCGCAGGACGCCGGCGCGGACCGCATCCACTGCGATGTGATGGACGGGCATTTCGTGCCGAACATCACCTTTGGCCCCATGGTGATCGAGGCAGTCAGGAAAAGCGTTTCCATACCTCTCGACGTCCATCTGATGATCGCCGACCCTGCCCGATACATCGACGCGTTCTGCGATGCCGGGGCGGACATTCTGCTCGTGCACGCCGAGGCGTGCGCGGATCTGGGCGCAACGCTTGGCCGCATCCGCGCTCGTAATGTCAAGCCCGGCGTGGCCGTGGACCCCGATAAGCCGATAGATCTCTTTCTGCCGCACCTTGCCGCGATCGACCAGGCGCTGATCATGACCGTGCACGCCGGGTTCGGCGGGCAGGCGTTTATCGCGGAATCATTGCCTAAAATCAAGGCGGTCGCCGATGAAGCCTCGCGCCTGGGCCTGGTTCTTGATATTGAGGTGGACGGCGGCATCAATCACGATACGGCCCGCGCCTGCGCGCAGCACGGCGCGAATATCTTTGTGGCAGGGAATTATGTGTTCCACGCTGATGATTATCGGGGCCGGATCAAGGCGATCAGGGATGCGGCGGAAAATGAGTTCAAGGCTTGATATCGGCGGTTTGAATTATTTTGGATATAGGGAAATCAATGAGCAGCAGAAAACAAAATGAGCTCAAATTTCCTCGATGGGATGATAAACCCGATGGGGGAAGAATATATTATCTGGATATTCGCGGAAAAAAAGGTTGGTTCGCCCGGTATATTAAGGAAGCCGACCGCAATGAAAAAACAATCGGTTTTCGGCAAGAAATCTATAATGATGCGGGACGATTAGCGGAGATACACGAAAAATTTCCGGAAAATAAGGGTCATCGTACAATAGAGGAGCAGTCATGATGACTACGAAACGTGTTGTCGCGATGAAAATCGATGATTATCTCCATCATCGGATCGCGCAATCCGAATTGGTTGCATGGGCCGAGGATATTCTGATGGAAGGCGACATCGATGAACGAGATGCTTATGCAATCAGGGATGCTCTGGCAAAAATCGGTCTGGGAGATTCAAAAGCGTTCGGCCTTTCATGGGAAGATTGCGAAGAATTATTGGCATCGCTCGGTTATAAAGTAGACATATTGGTAAAAGCGGCTTGAGCTCCTGCGCGGCCGCTCATACATGATGTATCGTATTCCCACCATCGGCTGCATTCTCTTCATCGCATTCTGCCTTTCCTGCACCCTTCCCAAACCTCTTGACAGCCGCGATTTGCTGGAGCTGGAGCGCGTGTGGCAGTTCCTGCGGGTCTATTCCATCTGGCAGGACCGCGTACCCGCCGCTCCGTTCGATGCGTTTACAACACCGGAAGAACTGGCGGCGTCGATGGCGGACACGCTGTACGGGAACAACTATACCAGCTACTGGTCGGCCGATGAAGTGCCGCCGGAACTGCGCCAGGAGGTCGCCGGCACGCGCGCCGCGGCCGCCGAATCGCTGGGCACGGTCTATTATCTCAAACTCAGCGACAGCACGGTGTATATCTGGATTGGCGCGTTTGGAACGTATCGCGATCCGAACACCGGCCTGCCCAGGACCACGGTCAATGATCTTCAATCGATCAATCCGAATGTACCCAATGTGATCGTGGATCTGCGCGGGGACCCGGGCGGCGATATTGACGTGTGCACATCAAGCGTGGAGCTTTTCCTGCCCGGCGGCGTTCCGTTCATCCATGCGCGGTTCAGAAAGTATTATCCCGCCACCCGCGACACGGCAACGCTTGACGAACGCTGGAGCGCCGGCCGCACCGGCGACCGATGGGAAGGCAAGAAGGTCGCGGTGCTGATCGATTCAACCTCAGCCAGCGCGGCGGAGATATTCGCCGCCGCGCTGCGAGACGGTCTGGGCGCCCGACTTATCGGCGGACGGAGCTATGGAAAAGGCATCGGACAGTTCATCTTTTTCTTTAATTCCGGCGCCGCGATCCGCATCACCAGCTTTCAATTCATGCGCACCACCGGCGTCGATTCGCTGGATAATTATCATCGAAAAGGCATTATGCCGGATACGCTGGTCACCGGCGATCTGGAGCCCATTATCGCCGCGGGCAAAATGCTGGAAGGTCCCGGCTTTGCCCTGCCTCCGCGATGGCGCCTTTTTATGGCTAAAACAGCAGTCGCGGGCGGGTGTTTTTCCGTCCTTCATGATGATGAGGCGCCGCATTAATTGTTGACATTGCCGTTCAACCGATGTATTTATAAGAAAACCCGGAACGCCTGCTGCCATGAATTTCGTCCAACGATTGTATCGCATCAACGAGCTGCCCGCCCTGCCGGAGATCGTGCTGCAGATCCAGTCATTGATCGGCTCCGATGCCGCGGATGCGCGCAAAGTGGCCCGCATCATCGAGCAGGATGTGGCGTTGTCCGCCAAGGTGCTCAAGGTGGCGAATTCCGCCTATTACGGGCCGGCGCAGAAGATCTCCTCGGTACAGCATGCCATCACGCAGATCGGCTTCAATGAGATCTGCAATATCGTCACCACGGTCAGCCTTGTCAACCAGTTTCCCAATCGATCCACCATCCTGAATTACCATCAATTCTGGCGCCATTCGCTGACGGCAGCGTACCTGGCGCAGAATATTGCCAAGATGTCAACCGTCAGCTTCTCGTCGGATGAATTGCAGTACCTTTTCCTGGCCGGATTGATGCACGACGTGGGCATTCTCATTTACGACCAGTTCTTCCATAGCGAATTTAAGAGCATGGTGGAAGACGCCACCGCCCAGGGTCAGACGTTTCTGCAGTCCGAACTGGCGCACGCGGGAAATCTTTCGCATGCCTGGGTCGGCAGCGCGCTGTTAGAGCTGTGGAAACTCGATATCCCGATTGTGTCCGGCGTAAGGTTCCATCACGAACCGCATAAGGCGCCCGAAAAGCTCAAGCATATCGCCGCGGTGGCGTTCCTTGCCGAATACGTTGAGTGTTCGTTCCGGCCCGATGCTTTTGAAGGCCGCATCGATGAACCACCCGCCGAGGTGTGGCGGGCGGCGGGGCTCCTTCCCGATTCGCTGCCGTTGCTGTACGAAAGCACCGAACTCCTGGTTGAAAAATCCGATCTCATGCTCGCGACGTCCGGCATGTAAACGCCGGTGAACGCGCATCTCATTCATTTCAGAAAGGAACGCTGATGCCGGAGAAGGTCATTATCATCGGTTCGGGCCCGGCCGGATGCACCGCGGCCATTTACACGGCGCGCGCCAACCTCGCGCCGATCATCATCGAAGGGTTCATGGCCGGCGGCCAGCCCGGCGGCCAGCTCATGACCACGGGGATCGTGGAGAACTATCCGGGATTTCCCAAGGGTGTTGACGGCCAGGAACTGATGCAGCGCATGCGCGATCAGGTGGCCGCCACCGGCGCCCGCCAGATCATGGACGATGTCGTGGAAGTTAAGCTCGATCGGCGGCCTTTTGCCGTGACCACGGCCGAAGGAAACACCTATGAGACCCACGCGCTTATCGTGTGCACGGGCGCCACGGCGCGGCGCCTGCCGCTTGAATCGGAAAAACGGTTGTTTACGCGCGGCATTTCCGCCTGCGCCGTGTGCGACGGCGGGCTGCCCATGTTCCGCAATAAGGAGCTGGCGGTCATCGGCGGCGGCGACAGTGCCGTGGAAGAGGCCACCCATCTGACCCAGTTCGGTTCTCGCGTGTATCTGATCCATCGCCGCGACAAACTACGCGCCAGCAAAATCATGCAGGACCGCGCACTTAAGCACCCGAAAATCACTATCCTCTGGAACAAGGCGCCGGTCGAGTTCCTGGGCGATGCCGTGCTTTCGGGCGTGCGACTCAAGGACACGGTGACCGGCGAACTCTCCACGCTCATGGTCGCCGGCTGCTTTGAAGCCATCGGTCACGAGCCGAATGTCGGTTTTCTCAAGGGGCAGGTCGAACTTGACGAAATGGGCTATATCAGGACGAAACCGGGCGCCACGCTGACCTCGGTGGAAGGCGTGTTCGCGGGCGGGGACGTGCAGGACGCCAGGTACCGGCAGGCCGTGTCAGCCGCGGGCAGCGGCTGCATGGCGGCCATTGCAGCGGAGCATTGGCTGCAGGAAAAAGGGTTGCTGTAATGCCGGATCATTTGCGCAGAGGCTTTTGCCTCTGCGCATTCGCTATTCCCCGCAGAACACCTTCACATGGTCCCCGTTTTTGGAATCCACGTTCACTTCCATGTCGCTCAGATTGCGGATCAGCTCATCGATATCTTCGGGCTTGATGTTGTTAAGATCGAATGAGATCCCCTTCTCGTGCATGGAACTGTTGATGTGGTCCATGGCCTGCTTGGGGATGAGCGACGTCAGGCGCATGCCCGCGCGCAAAAGCCCGAGCGGCACGCGAACGTCCACGGTGTCGTTGCCCGTTACCTTGACATACATGTATTTAGGGCTTTTCGCTTTCGCGCTCTGGCCGGCGTCGCCTGCCGGCCCTGCGGGCTGACCCAGCGCATCGATCAACTCTTCGGCCTCCTGCGCTGAAATCTTCCCTTCAGCCAGCATTTTCAGGATCCGCTTGCGCTCTTCGTTCATGCGTGCCTCCCGGATTAATGGATAGTGATGCGAATATTGGATTGGTGCCGGCGACTGTTGACGACGACCCGCATGCCCCGCATTTCGACGCAGAGCCAGAGCAGGCCGAAGATGATGGAAACGAGCCGCAGATCGACATGGCAGATCCGCAAAACGATCTCCGCGATGCAAACCAGCGGCAGCAGAAGTATCAGGAGCGCGATCAAAATCGGCCATGCGAGGAAAATCGGCAGCCAGAGGCCGATGCCTTTACCCCGTTGATTGACAAATCTGAGATGCATGATCCAGGGCGGCATCAGTTCCTCCTCAACTGTTCCGCGGCCTCTTTTGCCGAAATCTCCCCGTGTTCCAGCCGCGAAAGGACGTCGTCCTTATCGGGTGCGGATTTGATCTCCACGAATTGCAATTGTGCGCCGATTTTGCTCAATCGCGATTTGATCGTGGGATAGCTGACGCCGAAAGCCTGCTCCATCTCCTTGATGGACCCGTGCGTGCGGATGAAATGCGCAACGAAGACCTGGTCCTCATCCGAAAGCCGGGCCAGGGGCGGCAGCTCAAATTCGCCTTCTATTGCGATATCGCTGTTTTTAAGCTTGATTTTGGTGATCAGATATTCCTTCTGGCCCGTTAGGCTGGTGAGTTCATACCATGATAATGGCATTGGATTCTCCTGCTATTAATATAATATACTTGAGAGTACCGAATTCTCTGTTTAAGATAGGTTGATTTTACCCTCTTTCGCAAGCCAAATTTTTATCTGTGACTGCCGGATTGCCAGATCGATCCATTG
>Ga0315279_10001629_pt1 | contig 36699 bp, 34 predicted proteins | sample YL17G06_20_MG_FD_203694 | JGI IMG/M metagenome (GOLD analysis project Ga0315279, IMG submission 203694) | Sediment microbial communities from Yellowstone Lake, YNP, Wyoming, USA - YL17G06_20 | ecosystem: Environmental > Aquatic > Freshwater > Lake > Sediment | place: USA: Wyoming | collected...
ATTTAGGCGTTGACCATAACGGGGCGAGCGCAAGCTCCTGTCTTTAGACATGGAGTATGCTGTCAGGCCAATGGTTTGGCCTATGCTTCTACGCTGGGATCGATAGCGGGTGGAACCGCAACAACGGGATGCCCACCCAACAGAGTAGGAGTGGAACCATGAATCCCCGCGACTTCAGTCGAGGAGAGTCAAGGAAACCGTCGTGGATCAGCGTGGCAGGGTCTTGTTCCTGAGGAGAGAGAACTAGAGAGGAAGAATACGAGCAAACTCACTCTTGCTGTCCCGCTAGCGTGCGTGCGATAGGTGTGGCTGAAGCGCCACCAGGATAGTACGTAGGCATGCTCTCAATCGCCTGTAGGGTTTCCTCTCCGAATTGTTGGCTCCATTTGGGTCGGAGTCGCTGGAACTGTGACCGCATCACAGTCTGCAGGATCGTGACGATGTCTCTGAGTTCCTGATCGGACTGGATGCCCCACTTGGCCATGAATTGCTCGCGGCTTTGAATCAACGTTGGCTCGTCATATTGAGGCGGTGTGAGGGCTGGATATCTGAACTAGCAACAGAGGATGTTACAGTCAAGACAGAGCTCAAGCGAAAGCAACCCCGCAGGAGCATGCACTTGTTTACCTTTTCTTACCTCATCCAGACTGTCAACGATGCCTAAGACCCCGACACCACATTGCCTTTGCACAGCTAGCATCTCAAGAAGGGGCGTGCTGTCGCCTTGTCTGACGAAGGACCGAGAACTCCTTATTATGGGGTTTACCCCAGTAGACTGCTGGTCCTGAAGATGCAGGCGGTCTCAGTATCTGCCAAGCTGACTAGGAGAGAGGCTGAGTTGCTGGACAAATTGACGAGAGAATACGGCTTCATCAGCAAGAGTGAAGCGATACGGAGTGCAGTGCGCTTCTATCTGAATCTTCTCGAACTGAGGTCGAAGGACAGGTTGAGGATGCTTCAGGTTATCAATGAGCTGATTGCTCCCAGCTCGAGAACCTCGAGCGAGTTGGTCGAGGAAGGGCACCGCGAAGAGGACGAGCTATGAGGCTCTACTTGGAGCCGAGCGTCCTGGTCAAGCTCTTCAAGAAGGAACCTGACAGCAACAGAATGATCGACCTGCTGGGCGCCCTTGACGAGCGGCGAGATTGGTTCGCGTGCACCTCCAGATGGTCGCTTCTTGAAGTTGCACGAGCGCTCAGGAAGGATGAAAAGCCTAGGGAGCTGATCGAACTAAACCTAAAGGAACTGAAACGACACAGGATCTCGTTCATAGAGGTCACACGGAAGATCCTATCAGATTCTGAGATCGTGATTGCCTCGCACGACATCTATGCTTCTGACGCTCTTCACGTGGCTACATACTCCCACGTTGCCAAGATGAAGCGACTGGATGCGATGCTCTCTAATGATACCCACTTCAAGAGGCTCGGCACGATCGTTAATGTCTTGACTCTGAGTGAAGTATCAACTTCACGTCCCTCGGAAAGTAGAGATCCTGCTCGCTTGTGAGGGAATCCTTGAGAGCACCCTCCTACGAGACCATCATCAGGAAGGGAACAGGAAAAGCCGCTGGTATCGCGGACCCGCTGAGGCGTCAGGTACGTTCTTGATCCCCTCTAGCCAAATGCGCCTTCAATGTACGCCTTCGTCCTCGGATCCTTGGGTATGGTGAAGATGGTTTCGGTTGGGCCGTGCTCTATCAACTCACCCAAATACAGGAAGATCGCCTAAAGCACCTCTTGGCCTCACTGGAATCGTCATTGTTCAGATTCAGGCTGTCCTGTCTGGATCTCTGTCTCTCCTATGGAAGATTCTTTGACAGTCTCTTCGACCGATACGACGAGGGAGGATCCCATGACAGAAATCGAAAAAGCAACAGGCATCGTGGCAATCAAACCACTCGGGAAACAGAGTGGAGAGAGGGGAAGATGACCATGATCCACAAGTACAATGTAGCTGTCATCATACCCGCAGCGGGCAACGGGAGAGCCGGCGAAACTACATCCACCGCACGAGGGTAGTTCCACCCATTACAGCTGGCGAGCTAGCGGCCGCAACGAAATCAGAGTTCTACACTTGGACAGAACACTACGATAACTGGATTTGCATCGTCAGACCCCTTATCAGACTTCTATCCGACTCTGACAAATACGATTCAATGGCCTTCTTCAGATTCGTCGAGATCCAAAAAACCCTGATGTGGCTCTACATCTGCGCGCTCTTCAGGACCTAAGCTCGTTCAGAATACTCTGAACCTGCCCCTTAGACATTCCCAAGGCACCTGAGGTTCTTTCTAGGTCTTCTGGTGTGAAAGCATCGACGACACTTCTTGTTTCTTGCTCGGGGACTACTATTGCGAGGCTGTTCTTCAATGCACTGAGTTTCTCATCAGAATACCAAGAAAGCGCAACGATGTCCGCTATGTCTTTGATTCGTTTGTGCTCTTTGTCGCGTTTGAGTACGCTCCTGAGTTTGATCGCCAGCAAGACATGTGCACTAGGAATGACAACTCTTCTATCGTACAGATCTAGCTTCCGAGATTCTTGCTGGACGAACACCCACTCAAGTAGAGGTTCATCTAATGGCACAAAGCCCAAGGCGTCACGAGTCTGTGGGTGAAGGTAGTCGACCACAGGATCGACGTAGAGATCGAACATTTCGTGTAACGCGGTTTCTCTTGCAGCCTGGCCAATCAGTTGCTTGCGCGTCTCTGTGTGGAAGTGCTTAACATATCTGAAACTTATGGGCTCAAAACCCATATCAGTTAGGTTTCTGATCGCAAGGGCCAGGTCTGACGCTTTCAATTCATCACTGGTCCAGGCTTTTTCGATATGAAACCCCAGATCGATATCTCTCGATCCCAAGTATTCTCTTCCATGCTCTGCTGAGAAGTTCTTCCCTACAGTCAAGTATACTGCCCAGCCTCCTATTACGCACGCAGGTTTACTGATGTGGGTAAGAATGGACTTCAGTTCGGCTTGTGATAGTTCGGTTTCATGAGGTAGGTACATGGTGCCTATTCACCTTCTTCAATAGAAGTTGTGCAGCTTCAAGGCAAGGACCACCTTCTGTGATGAGATCCACTACGAGTTGCGGCAGGGAGACTACTGTCAACTCCTGGAGTTTGCGGGCTTTGTAGAATACGTGATTGTCTCCGAGGAGTACCCGTGTGTTGCCTTCGCCCACAAGACCTCCTTCCGTGACTATCAAGTCATGCCATCTCATTCGATCTTCTTCAAGGATGTAGAAGTCCGTACGGGATGGGAAGACATAGTGCTGAACCAAGTTCTCTGCTTGGTAAGTGGTCATCGCGTACCTGAGTTCTGTCTTCCTAAGGAGCTCAAGAGGAGTTCTCAGCATGTAGTCCCTGTGCAGGGGTTCCAATCGAACTTGGCTCCAATACTGAACGAGTTTTTCGTACTCTAGAACCTTGGTTTGCTTCACCATGCCCTCTGCTTCAAGCTTGCTTAGGAATTCTATTACCCACTCGCGTGAGCACTCGGAAAACTTTGCTATCTTGCGCCTAGTGAGGCTGCCGTCTGGCTCATTGAGTAGTACCCTGAGTATGCGTTCTCGTTTTCTGCCCCTCAGTCTCAGCTTGGTCACCAGGGTTAGAGGAGAGATGTAGGTAACTCGGTTTACTTATAAAAGTTACCTACATGTAGGTAAGTTCACTCGTATTTAAGCGATGCCTACATGGGTGCACAAGACCACCATCACATATCGGTTCGCAAGAAGCACATTCTCTTGTACAACGAAATCAGTCAACACGCCAGCATCCAGGCGCGTTCTCCCAGAGTTCCGAGTTCGAAGCAGACTGGCTGACCGCTAGATCAAGCCTTTTCCCTGCAGGATCTTCTTGTACTTGTAGAACGTCCCTTTCGATAGACCGCTCATCTTGATGAGTTCCTTGTCAGTCAGGTCAGGATGCTTCCTGAAGAGAGACAAAACAAGATCCTCCGTTCCAAGCTCACCCATGCTGTTCAAGAAGAGCGGGTGCACAAGATCGTAGAGACACGAATTGCGCGGTCGAAATCTACGCAGAGGCTGTATTGACACCGCCCGGAACTCTAGCCGTGTGTAAGCCATGAAGGCGCCTCGAATGGCTGGAGAATCCCACGAACTTCAGTCGTGGGAGTGTCAACGGATACGAATAAGAGACATCCGCATCGAATACGAGGTGGCATGGGAATCCAAGCGAATCAGTGTCTTAGCCGTGGAATTCAGATCACGAGCATACACGTAGCGGATGACCGACGAAGCCGAATTGAGCGAGGAATCGAGCAAGCAGAACGAAAACTAGACCGACTAGGATCTTACAGTCTTAGCCATCCCCAAGTCTAGGATCATCACGGCGAGTACAGGAGCAGCGTCGCGGAGTGAGGGGTAGGGTTTGTAGATGTCTCGACTCGTCTGTGTTGAGTAGCAGTAATCACGTCGAATGTAAGCGGAAAGAGACAACCTGAATGGCACAGCGACACAGGCGCATAAGGAGCTTCGAGAAGTTCTCGGCGTGGTTAGACTTCGTTGAACGATCATTCTTTACGCTGTCGAGCGGCTAAGGGCGGCAAGAATCCTCATTCTAGAAACTGCTTACTAGTCTTCTAGTAGACTCCACCAAAAAGGGCTTAATTGATGGGCCCCTTCGCTGCTGCAGGTATACATCCTCATGGACTCTAGGCGCTCTGCATGCAGCCTCCTACTTCGAGGCGGAGACTCTCTCACCTACTCCAGCCTCGCTGGGTTTCAGCGTAGGAGTATGAGGAACCATAGCTGGGGAATGCTGAGTGTTGCTGAGCGAGGGCTTTACCGATGCGCTCTATGGGTCGCCAAGGCCAGAGGCAAGATCACTAGCACGAGACTGATGGTGCAGACACTGCGCGTCGCATTGAAACTACTTGAAGGCTTTCAGAGTCGCATCGCAAAAGCCGGAAAAGCCAGAGCCATGAAGATGATTGAGGAGTACGCGAAACCAGGCGGAGTGTTCAGCTGGGCCCCACGAATGCGGGAATGGCTTCATGATCCCAAGTACATCGTGTACCTTGGCGCATTGGAGATGAACGCGTAGAATGAACAAGGATCAAGGAATCGGCGCCCTCATCCTCGTGGCCAGCATAATTGGAGTCATCGTTTACGCGTGGCTCCTCTTCACTTACGCGATTGTGGTTCTGCAGATCACGGCGTTCGTTGCAGTTGCAGCTATTCTTGTCATCGCAGGTTGGATTGGGTGGACGATGGCGACGACGCCTCCACCAGCGCCACTAGACACTGAACCGCCAACAACGCAGTCAACAGAAGGTACAGCGAATCCCGAGAAGAAGTGACCTCAGATTTGTCCAGATCACTTGTCATCGCGGATCAGAAACGAGGAGCAATACAGGTTCTGCAGATTGTCGCAAGCCAGCATACTAGGATTAAGAATGAGAAGACTGGCAACGCTGAATTCGGCAAGCACTTGGAAACGCTGCTAAGCTTGGGCCTTGTGAAGAGTATTATAGCTACTGAAGGAACGACTTATGAGATCACGGAGAATGGCTCTCGATTCCTCAGAGAGTACTACGAGACAGGAAGCGACAGGCAATTGAGCATCGATACAGAGCCTGAACACGTGCTGGGCCCTCTCGTCAAAAGCACAGTCACAGTTGTCATCCCAACGTTAAACGAGGAGGAAGGCATAACGAAAGTCATCGAGGAAGTGAAGGCGGAGGGATACGAGAATATTCTAGTCATCGATGGCTATTCCAATGATAAGACCGCTCACATCGCTAACGGAAACGGCGTGAGGCTCGTCTATCAGCACGGGTCCGGAAAAGCAGGTGCTGTAAAGACAGCGATAGAACGCGTTGAGACACCATTCATGGTATTCATGGATGGAGATCACACATATGATCCGAAGGACATATGGCGGCTAATGAATCACACCGAGCACTACTCTCACGTGATAGGCGTAAGAGATAAGAAGCACATCCCTTGGCTCCACAGATTCGGAAACTGGGTGATATCACGTACATTCAGCTTGCTTTTCACGGTGAAGACCTCTGACGTCTGCTCAGGTATGTACCTGCTTGAAACCGAGGAAGCCAAGAAGTACGACCTACAGGAGCCTGGCTTCATCGCAGAGATAGAGCTAGCTGCGCACTCAGCCTCAAGGGGAAGCCTGACAGAGGTTCCGATAAGTTACAGGCCGAGGATCGGCACAAGGAAACTCAATACTTGGAAGCACGGTCTCGCCATCCTATCCGCAGCCTTCGGACTGGCAAGGCGACACAACCCCATATTCCTGTACTCGAGCATAGCAGGCTTGTCCATTGTTCCGGCTACATTGATTTTGGGCTGGGTGGTCTTGGAGCAATTGACCAAGCTGACATTCCATTCAGGCTGGGCATTGGCGGGCATAATGTTGCTCTTAGTAGCGGTTCAAGCGTTCACTCTGGCGAGTGTATCAATTCTGACAAAGCATTCAGAAGAACGATTGATGCGGGAGATAAGGGGATCAAAATGACTCGATCTCGCATTGTTCCTGTCAATCAAACTCGTCAAGTAGCGTTTTGATTTTGGTCGTCCACGGGGTCGCTACTCGAAATCGTTCCAGATCGTAGTCCACTTTGCCACAGAAAACCCAGCCAATGTCGATCTTGAATCTCGTGCCCGAAGTAACTGGGTACACTAAACGTGAAGGAGAAGATCTCAGAGTTGCGGTCATTGGTTTCGGAAAAATGGGAATACTACACAGTTCAATCCTAAACCTGCTTCAGCCTAATTGTGTCCATTGCGTGACGGATACCAGCCGTCTCGTAGCTTTTGGAGCTTCGAGACTATTCGAGAATATCAGGTTCTACACGAAGATAGGTGAGATGCTGAAGAAAGAGGCCCCTGATCTGATCTACATAACGACCTCTGCGCAGTCACATTACAACATCATGTCTAGCCTGCTTGAAGCTCATGCAGGGAGCATATTCGTAGAGAAGCCCCCTACGACTAACTCGACCGAGCTTACGTCACTGATCAGCAAGATGAAGAATGATGAGACGATCATGGTCGGCCTCCAAAAGAGATTTGCACTGCCCTTTCGGCACGCAAGAATGTTGATCAGGAACAAAGTCATCGGAGACGTGAGAGAAGTATTTGCGTATGAGCGGTCAGGCGACATAACCGCGCCGACCAAAAGGTTCAGCTCCCTTTCTCGAGGCGTGCTCTTGGACCTAGGCATACACCTAGTGGACTTGCTGGTATGGGTCTTCGGAGCCGACAAGGTTGAAGACTGCAAAGGCACGAAGATCCACACTGACGTCGATGACTACTTCGAAGCACAATTGAGAACAAAAGATGACGTGAAAATCCGCATGGAAGTAACATGGTCCAGCCCCGAATACCGCTTCCCGGAGACCTCTATCGAGGTGCATGGATCCAAAGGACAACTGACAGTCACAGAAGACTGCCTGAAGGCCAAGTCCGTCGATCCTCATGAGATGTTGCCAGACAAAAACGAACTTGTAATGTACAAACCGCAGTACTATCAAGGTTTTCCGCCAGTCAACATCGCAGACCCAGAGTACACTTTAGAGGATATGCACTTCCTATCCAGTGTGAATTCGCATACTGAGCCATTGACGAGTTTGAGGAACGTAGTCGAGACTATGAGACTCGTAGACGAGATGTATGCCAAAGTTGATATGTCAAATGGTCAGTGAGTTCCTCCTCGGCGATAATCCCTTCCTCGGTGTAAGTCATCTCTCCCAGGAAAAGGCTAGAGAGGAGAAGAAGGGCTCGCTCGTCGAGAACAATGCTAGAGTGGTTGAGGCCGCCGCAGAAGGCGGAGCGACCGGATTCACCTTCACGGCTCACCCGACAAACCTGGAACTTCTCACCTATCTGAGGACACACAACGAAGCTCTGGTCAACTCAATGAACTACTACATCCTGGTTCCCTACGCGCAGTCATATGTTGCGAAGGCCAACATTGAAGGTACCCCGGGGCTCATATGGTCAACACTGAGGACCGCGCCAATCGTTGATTTACTTGCCACAGCGCTGTCGCTGAAGCCAGAAAGAGCCGCTCAAATCCTAGTCAGAAAAGAAATCGCTCCCTACCTTGAAATCCTTCCACGGGAGAAGGTGAAAGCTGTATTGCTACATGAAGTTCTCACGGAAGTTGTGATCGCGTTTGGCCTTACCAAGGTCATCGAACAATTAAGTCGTTGGGCAGAAAAGCTCGGAGTCGGCTTTGGTCTAGAAACCCGCAACTTCAGCCATCTGTGCGAGTGCATGCGCAAATGGGATCTCCACCCGGGATACGTTATGACTCCGGCAAACCCGCTTGGATACCAGATGGCCGCAAACAAGCAAGCTGTTGAGGCCGGAATGATGGAGCTAGGCGCAGACACGAATGTGATAGCGATAAACATCCTGGCATCAGGTGCAGTAAGTCTCGATCATGCCGTGGAGTACCTACGGAAGTACAAGGATAAGATATACGGAGTTACAAGCGCTTCCACGAAACCGACAAGAATTCGTGAGAATTTCCTGAAGCTGAAGATGTGTTTGGTCACATGAAGACATCGATCCTAGGAAGCTTTGAGCAAGTACTACTTCTCTCTCGACTTAATCTGAAACGAAAGTTCTGAAGCCGAAATATGCGAGCAACTGTATCTGTTCCTCCGGTCGTGATGCTGGTCGCGAAGGGCTTTCAAAGACCAGACATACCTAGAGCAAGACAAGAGGCCGACGCGCTTATTGAGGCAGGATATTCTGTGCACATAATCGCTTGGGATCGAAACCAAGAGTTCCCGCCTTTGGAGACAGTGGGGGAAATAACAGTGCGATCATTGCATCCCCTGAATCTCAGGAAGTTCTCGAAGTTCGGGCTTGCTTTGGGGGGTATTCTGTTCGATATCTTGCTCATTTTCGAGACTGTTGGACTGATAATTCGCCTTAGACAGAGACCAATAGTGCATGCTCATGATATCAATACCTTGCCGATTGCTTGTCTCTTGAGATCTCTTGGTTTGTGTTCAGCTCTTGTGTACGATTGTCGAGAGTTCACATATGGTCTGTATTATGACTGGTTCAATTCTTTGGTAGCCTCCCTAATGCGGGTCATTGAGGAAAGATGCTTACCTTGCGCTGATGCGATTATCACTGTCAGCGATCCTATTGCATCCTACCTGCGTAGATTCAATCCTGCGACGCAAGTGATCTACAACTGCCCAAGGAACCGTGACATTCCCAAGCTCTCCAAGAAAGAGGCGCGAACCCAGCTTGGACTGCCCCTTGACGATTTCATAGTTTCTTCAGTAGGAACAATCAGGCATGACTGCAGATTTGACTTGCTCCTTGCCGTGGCGCGCCTCACAGAGGGTGAGAAGATTCGATACGTTGTGGTGGGAGAAGGCCCATTGGCGTATGAACTCGGTGAAGCAGCCAAGAAAGTGAACGGGAACGGCTTCACAGTCATACCGCGCGTGCCGCGAAGGAAAGCATTCTCATATATATTGGCTAGCGATCTGACGTGGGCGGTCTACAGAAGTAGCAAAGAATCGCTAAACGCGCGTATGACGCTGCCCTGGAAGCTGTTCGAATCACTCGCGTGCGGCGTTCCTCCAATCGTAGAGGCAGGTGCCTTCCAGGCAGTACTAGTTAGGAATCTTCATTGTGCCTTGATCTTAGGAAGCGACTCCCCTGATGACGTATCACGGCTGATTGTCTCCCTTGCCAATGATCCAAATCGCTATAACAAGATGTCTGAGGCTGCAAGGACTGCCTCGTCGACTCTTAACTTCACTTGGGAAGCGATGTCGACTATGCTGATCGCAACATATCTCAGACTAGGACAGCCAGAACATCGGTGACTCAGCAACGACGATTTCTTCGTGCATTTTTCGTAGCTCCATGAGAATGCTGGAACTCTTGATTCGAAGAGTAGCAGATTAGCACCCGACGTTTGGGGAGTCTGGAGTTTGGAACTGGGGCTCGTCGTTGGTACGAGGCCAGAAATGATCAAGATGGCCCCCGTGGTCAAGGAATTGGGGAAGCGCGGAATAGAGTTCTGTTTCATTACAACAGGGCAACACTACGACTACGAGATGTCGATGCAATTCATTGAGGAACTCAACTTGCCTCGACCGACAGTCTCTTTTCGGCTGGGAAACTCCAAACCAGCGTCCCAGATAGGCGAGATGATGGCAAGGCTAGAGCCAGCACTCGAACGTTACGGCTGTCGAGTCTTGCTCATCCAAGGGGATACCAACAGCATGCTGGCGGCTGCGCTCACAGGGGTCAAGCTGGGACTCAGAGTCGCTCATGTCGAAGCGGGGCTTAGATCCTATGATTGGCAGACGCCAGAGGAGCACAATCGGCGCATGGTTGATCATGTTTCGGACATTCTCTTCGCTCCAACCAAGATTTCGGAACAGAATCTGATGAACGAGCAGGTGCACGGCAAGATTTTCGTGACGGGCAACACTGTCGTGGATGCCGTCAACCTTTACCTGCCGATTGCGCTAAGAGTTTCAAACATGATGAAGCAGATTCCCTTTCGGAAGTACTGTTTCGCGACAATTCATAGAAAGGAGAGCGTTGACTCCCCACAAATTCTCGGGAACTTAGTAGGCGTGTTGACTGAGGCAGGTATTCCGATCGTTTTTCCCGTGCATCCGAGGACACAGAAGCGCCTGGTAGAATTTGGGCTATACCAAAAACTTGCTTGCTCGCCACATATCCACTTGCTCAATCCGCTCGGTTATTTCGACAGTCTGGTTCTCATGAGAAATTCCGAACTTATCCTGACCGACTCAGGAGGCCTACAAGAAGAGGCAACTGTGCCTTCGATTCGAAAGCCCGTCATCGTTCTGCGGCCCTCGACCGAACGTCCCGAGGCGGTTCAAGCAGGATTTGCGAAGGTTGCTGGGGTGAGGAAGGAAGAAGTTCTGAGTACCATGAAGGCGATGCTCGAAAATCCACCTCTGCTTCCTGACTGCTCGCCTTTCGGAGATGGCAATGCTGCAGGACGTATCGTCAGGACTGTTTTGGATGATCTGACCCGATGACCGCACACACTTTCCTTATCGATAGGATTCGCTCAAGAAAGGCAAGTCTCACTATTCTAGGGCTTGGGCACGTGGGTCTACCTACCGCTCTCATCTTTGCTCGCGCTGGTTTCAAAGTCACTGGCGTCGACTTGGACTTGGACAAAGTAGAAGCCCTGAGACAAGGGAAATGCTACATGAAAGAACCGGGACTGCGAGAAATACTGGGCACATGCCTGCAGAATGGTACCTTCAGCGTTGCCAATGATTCATCCGATTCCATTAGAGAAAGTGACTTCGTTAGCATCTGCGTTCCCACCCCCGTTGTAAACAGGGCTCCTGACTTGGCATACTTTGGAGCTGCAATTCATGCTGTGAAAGCTGGTGTACATGAAAGAATGATGGTTCTTGTTGAGAGCACGGTACCACCACGTACGTTATCGAATGTTATTGTGCCGGAGTTGGAAGCTCTCGGATTTCGCATCGATGAAGATTTGTTCCTGGCATACTGCCCAGAACGCCTTGTTCCAGGTGAGGCCTTGAAAGAGTTCGCCATGGACACGCGCATTGTGGGCGGTGTTGGTCCAAGAAGCGGCGAAATTGGGGCCGAGCTCTACAAGACTGTATGCAGAAACGTCGTTGTCACCGACTCCCTCACGGCAGAGCTGGCTAAGCTCTCAGAGAATACTTTCCGAGACCTCAACATAGCCTATGCGAACCTTCTGGCCTTGATTTGTGAGCGGTATGGTGCAGACGTGAGTGAGACGATCAAGCTGGCAAATACTCATCCTCGTGTGAGAATTCACACACCGGGGGTAGGTGTCGGCGGGCCATGTCTTCCCAAGGATCCATTCATCCTAGTGTACGGCCTTCCTGACGATATCGGCGAGCTAGTCAAGGTAGGTAGGAAGCTTAACGACGGCATGGTCCGGCATGCGATTGACGTAGTGGCGCGAACTTTGCGCGAAAATGGAGTGGATATCGGACATGCGAGAATCGCCATTCTAGGGCTTTCTTACAAACCCGAGACTGACGATGTTACAAACAGTCCGGCCATACCAATCATCAAGGGGCTTCTCCGGATGGGTGCGTCAGTTGTGGCTTATGACCCGTACACGACGGATACGTGCGGAGCAGAGAATGCATCAAACTCCGAGGAAGCAATACAAGGTTCAGACTGTATAATAATCGTGACAGCGCATTTGATATTCAAATCACTAGACTTGAGCAAGATAAGACGACTTGCCAAGAAGAACTGTGTAATATTCGATGGTCCGCGCATTCTAGATCCGAACAGGGTTAAGAGCGCGGGGCTGACTTACCTCGGGACTGGCTATGGTGTCGCTGGGAGGATTCATGGGGCCTTGAATTGCACATAGCGCCATGCGACTCGCGACAAAAAGACTCCCCATCGGGAGCCACTGGCATGGAGGTTCCCCTACAAGTCATGCGCCGAGCTGAACATGGGGATAAATCGTTGGGCTCCCAGAGTCTTACCCGGCACATGGCTAGATCTATCGTTAACAAAGAACCCCTGCCATACTGGGAGACACGAGTCAAGGTCAAGGTGTTCTAGACGAATATCCTGCAGTCCGAAACCAAGAGAATCGGAAAGAACTTTGGGATCGGCGGAAACGCAGTCATCATGGCAAAGCATTTTGAAGCCGGCGATAACGTTAGTATTTCCGAGAACGTTAGACTCGTTGGCCAAGAAATAAGGATCGGCTCGGACACACACATACACAGAGGCGTCGCAATAAACTCAAGGGTCATTGTCCTTGGCGACGAATCAACCATTGAAGACGGGCTCCAATTCTCTGGTTATGGAAGCCGGTTTGAGAAAAATCAGGCTGAAAAGTTCCTCATCGGAGACAATGTATTCATGGGCTTTCGATCAAGAATAACCGCGCCAATGTTCAGCGTTGGTGACTATTCGGTTCTCCACAACAACCTTTCCATATACGGACCCGCCGGGCTGACAATCGGTCACAACGCGTGGATTGGCCAAGAGACAATAGTAAACACCCGACGGAGTGTCATAATGGGCGACAATGTAAGGATCGGGGCAAGAACGCAAATATGGACGCACTCAGCGAGCGGCGAGCTAATCGAGGGAGCTGCGCTCTATTCGGAAAAAGAGGTCGTCCTCGAGGACAACACTTGGCTAAATGGCTCTGTAACGATATCACCAGGAGTGACGGTCAAATCCTGGTCCGTAGTACTGACCGGGGCGGTTCTCACAAAGGACACGAAGCCTTACCATCTGTACGCTGGGGTGCCGGCAAGGGACATCACAGATAGGATAAGACCCTATAACGTGCTCTCCCTGGATGACAAGTATGAAGTAATGAGAAAACTGGTTAAGGAGTTCCTTTCGACAAGACCAGAATACTCAAACAGGGTATTTCTGGTCAGCGGTCCCGAAGACGTTCCTTCGAACATCCCGGATCGAGATGTACTGGTCATTCTCAGGGACGCAAAGGGCAATTTCGCGATAAAAGGAAACTGTGTGATCGACATTTCGACGAAGAAGTACAGGAAAGTGAGATCTAGAATTGAGATGGACTTCATCAAGGCCAATCTGGCACACAACGCGAGGTTCGTACCAATTTGACCCGGAACCTGGGAGACAGCGCCCGTTTGACAAAGACCTTTACCCTCGATGACGTGAAGCTTTTTTCCGAGATTTCTAAGGACAAAAATCCAATCCATCTAGAGGAGGAATACGCACAAAGGGCAGGATTCGAGTCGAGAATAGTACACGGAATGCTTGTTGCCAGCTTGATCTCTGCAGTCGTCGCCCAGAGATTGCCTGGTCCCGGTTCGATCTACCTTTCTCAGACACTGAATTTCAAATCGCCAGCATATATCGGTGACGAGGTCACAGCGGAGGTTGAAATCAAAGACATCAAGAAGGACAAGATCTATACTCTGCGCACAAGATGCCTCAGCAAAGATGGAAAAACGCTTGTTGATGGGGAGGCTCTGGTTCTTTGCGAGAAGTTGTAGATTTCGAGACTATGATCGCAGTTCTGAAAAAGCTAGATCAATTATGGACTATTGCGAAAATTGTATTATGCCAGACAATTATCCGGGGATTTCGTTTGACCGCGTCTCAGGGAATAAGACATTCGGATTAAGGTATGCGGAGAAACCAGACAACGATTTCGACTAAGATTTCGAGTCTGGAGAATGAGAACCGTATATGAACCATAACCCAAACCGCGACGGTTCTCCTCATATCGTAGCTCTCGAAGGTAGACTGAACAAGGCCATAAACTGGCTCACGCGATCCGGGATAGTGAATGGTGACCCGTCCCAGAGCGACACGTTTGGTAGCGTGAATTCCTATTTCGACACAGCACGGCGGGTTTATGCGTACGCATATTCTGAAATCACTGGATATGCTCTGACGACTTTCTCATACCTCTATCATCTCTATCGCGACGAAATCTTCCTCGAACTCGCGAATAATGCATCGAAATGGCTCAAGGAGAAGGCTTTCGAAAATAGGCTGGGTGGATGCCTTTGTAGATACGACCACAACGTGCGCGATTTTATGCCCAGAAGGGTTTGCTCCTTCGACAATGGCATGATATTGAACGGACTCGTGTCAGTGTATAGAATCACTAGGGATCCAGATCTAATTGAATTAGCCCGTAAGATAGCAGACTGGCTCGTTTGCGACATGCAGAACGAAGACGGTACCTTCAATGTGCGCTATGTGTACACTAGGGATAGGCCACGCATAAGTAATACCTACGACAAATGGTCCTCTCAGTCTGGCGCATTCTTGTGCAAGATCGCAATTGGCCTACTGAATCTTTACGACATATCTGGGGAACAACTCTACAAGGAAGCCGCAATAAGAAGCGGGGACGCAGCCCTTAAGTTTCAACGCAACGACGGCAGATTCATAACAAATCTGCTGCAAGAGCACACGCATCTTCACCCTCATTCGTATGCTTGTGAGGGATTGCTTGCTCTTGGCAATTATCTGCACAATAGGGAATACATCGAATCTGCAATGAGGGGCGTCGAGTGGTCGTTGCGCATCATGAACCCAAGCTACGGATTCCCAAGTCTGTACTCGCCCCACAAAATCAGCAGACAGGAAAGAAACGACATAAACGCACAAGTGATTAGATTACTGATACTCAGCAAATTGAACGGGGGAGGTACCGCAGGTCTTCGCGTTACGAAATGTGTCGAGAATATGCTCCAATTCCAAATGCTTTCTTCTGATCGGAGGATAGATGGTGCCTTCAAATATGGCTTCGATGAGGAGAAAGGAATAGAGGCACCTCATCCAAATTCATGGGTGACCATGTTCTCTGTTCAGGCTCTTCTAATGTACGAGCGAACTCTACTGAGGAGCGAGGATTTTGACTACTTCCTTATCATTTAGTTTGACGGGGACAAGCCAGAGATACCAGGTTTCTGGGCAAGGTGAAGAGGGGCTTTTTCATGGGAATGAACAGGGGCCTACTTGTTTGTTTGTAAAGGCGGGAAGTTTTGTATGCGTCTGCGATCCCATTGACAGGGAGCGGATATTATGAATATCCTGGGAGTTCATGACGGTCATAATGCAAGTGCTGTGCTTCTAGTCGACGGTCATGTTGTTGCAGGCGCTCAAGAAGAGAGATTCCGAAACGAGAAAAACTACATTGGGTTTCCGCAGAATGCTATCAATTGGGTGCTTAAGGAGCACCATCTCAGTGTGCAAGACCTAGATTTCGTGGCATTGGCTTCGGTTCACCAACCACCTGCCTTCGATACCAAACTGATTCGTGACGTTTTCAAGAAAGAACAGGAGCAGTTCACTCGCTCTCGCCTCTTGGGGATCGGGCGCGACACACCATTCTATCAGATCTATCGTTGGCGTTTGAGAAGTGAAAGAATTCGAGAATTCAGGAAGGCGGGATTCGAAGAACGCAAATTAGTCTTCGTTGAGCACCACACGTGTCACGCTGCAGCTTCCTACTATGGCTCGCCTTGGCGTGACCGCGTACTTGTCCTCACCCTTGACGGAGGTGGCGACAGGCTATCTGCGACGGTTTCGATCGCTTCTGGATCTTCGATCGAGCGAATCGCGTCAACTCCGGACGCCGACTCGGTCGGAAACATATACGCTCGTGTAACTTTCATGATGGGTTTCTCTCCATGGGAACATGAATACAAGATCATGGGGATGGCTCCATACGCGTCGCAGTCGCACTCGGCCACCTTGAAGAGGCAATTGGACAGTTACCTTGATCTGTCAGAGAAAAACCCTCTCACCTTTCGACGCAAGATCTCCGAACCTACACGCCTCATATGTCGTCGACTAGAAACGCCACTACGGTACCAGCGATTTGATCAGATTGCCTGCGCTCTACAGAGTTTCACGGAAGAGCTAGTAATACGATGGGTCCGTGCAGCGATCTCAGAGACTGGAATCAGGAAAGTCGCGCTAGGCGGAGGCGTCTTCATGAATGTCAAAGTGAACAAACTGATAGCAGAGATTCCAGAAGTTGAGAACGTCTTCGTCTTTCCATCGTGTGGCGACGAGTCCAATGCAGTCGGAGCAGCATACCAGGCGTATGTAGATGAAATCGGCAGCGCACCAACCCCTCTGGGCCCTATATACTGGGGGCCCGGATTCGGAATGACTGAGGCAGAAGATGCGATCAAGAAGGTGGCGCAAGGTAACGAGTTTGACTACGAGAATATTGATGGAATCGAAGGTGCCATCGTGGACCTTCTCCTCAAAGGCAAGGTTGTCGCGCGTGTAGATGGCTCAATGGAATTTGGGGCACGTGCATTGGGCAACCGTTCTATCTTGGCAGATCCCTCGGATCTGGGGAATGTTCAGATAATCAACCGAATGATCAAGATGCGCGATTTCTGGATGCCTTTTGCACCTGTTGTGTTGGCGGAGCGACAAGATGAGTACTTTTGCCGTCCTAAACCTATTCAATCCCGCTACATGATGTTCGCTTTCGATACACAGCCAGCCCGCCGCAAGGAGATCATCGCTGCCATACATCAGGCCGACGGAACGGCACGGCCACAAGTGATCGAAAAGAAATACAACCCATCGTACTATGCAGTCCTCCGTGGATTTGAGAAAGCAACTGGTCGAGCAGTTCTTCTCAATACGTCATTTAACCTTCATGGTTATCCTATCGCACTCGGGCCGGCTGAGGCTCTGTGGGTCTTCAACAATTCCGGTCTGGAGTATCTCGCTCTAGGGAACTACCTCCTCCGCAAGAAGAATGCACGCTGAATTCGTGGTAATTCCGACCCTGAGAAAATAAGATATGATACAGGAAGTCTGTGTTGGTTCCACTCCAAGGGTTGACTGAGTTCGTAATGGCAGACAAACCGAGAAAGTACAGGTTATCTAAGCCCGCGGGCGACACTGTTCAATCTGCAGATTCGCTGTCGAGAGAATAAGCGGAGCCAAGACTGTATCCTTGTCAACATCGCGCTACGTGCAATGGATGAGCGCTTAGCAATATGGCCGCCCACGCTTTGGACAAGCAGTACACCGTCCTGCTCATTTGTGATTTCACTAGGGGACTTACTTTTCGCATAATGGACGTATACAGATTCTTTGTGAATCCTCCAAACATTGTCTTGGTTAGGAGGCGAGAACGAGTTCCTATCGACCCTAGACTATCGGTGCAAGTGCAAATGATTCCTGTTCCTGTGGTAGGATTTGAGAGAGCAAGTCTGGCGAATGCCTTGTCGGCACTGCCATGGGTTCTGATCTACTTGTTTTATGCATTCACCACCTATCTAGAAATCAAACGGATGGGAAATCGGATTCGTCTTGTGCACGCCCATATGATATTGCCACAAGGCCTCTTCGGTTTGGTGCTCGCTTCTTTGTTTAGAGTGCCTTTGGTGGTAACGGCAGCCGGTCAGGACGTCAACGTAGTGATGAAAAAGAGCACGGTTGGCCGTGCTCTATCCCTTTTTGTGTTGAAGCGGGCTCGCTTGACAATTGCTGTAAGCAAGCCTCTGATGAGATTTCTGCAGAAGTGTGGAACACCGAGGAGTGTATACGTCCCCAACTCAGTCGACACATCAGCCATCAAGCCCGTCGCAAATTCTGCGAAATGGGACTCCATCCTTTTTGTCGGATCATTGATACCGCGAAAACGACCTCTCTTGTTGCTACAAGCATTCGAACGAGTGCTCAAGCGTGTCCCCACCGCCACGCTTGTAGTATGCGGCGAAGGTGAGCAAAAGGAAGCACTGGTTGCCGAAATAGCGGAAAGAGGAATCGAGGATAGGGTCACGTTCGTTTCCAATGTTAGCGAGGAGACCTTGAACGAAATTCGTTCACATAATGCCGTCTTTGTTCTTCCTTCCGTCGCAGAAGGATTATCCCTTGCACTTCTTGAAGCCATGGCCGCGGGGCAAATCGTAGTCGCAAGTAAGATCGAATCACATGAATCAATCCTAGAAGATGGAAAGAACGGTCTACTTTTCGAAGTTGACAACCCAGCCGACCTGGCCGAGCAGATTCTGTTCTCTATCACGGAAAGAGGGTTGAGCTCAGAAATATCTCGAGCGGCGAAGCAACTCTCTGAGACAGAATTCTCAAACGCAGTTGTAGCTAAGAGACTGGAGGCGATCTACATGGGTTTGCTGACGGATACGAGAACCCGTGCGGGCACGACCCGAAGTAAGGTAACGCGGCTTCGATCCCAAATTGTCAGTGGCCGTTGAATTCCGAAAGGAGTTTCCTGCATTATTGCGACTCAGCTAAACAAGGAACCTCTGGAACGGACGAAATGTCGTGCAAAGGCGAAAGGTTCGAGCAATGGATACGTCTTCAGGTATCTCGCCCATTTGTCATAGTGCCACGGAGCCACCGGGTCTCTGGTCCTCTGATACAGCAGGTGAAGCTGGGCTAGGTGTATTTTATGATACTTCTCGTCAGCAGGGTTTCCTCTGGAATCGTAGTAAGTATAAATTCCCGCATCGAAAAGATGCAGATCACGCTTCAATGTCCTTAAGCCGAGTTCGAATGTTTCCATTAGCGTCTGATCACGCAAGTCACGCGCACATTCATTCAGTATTATTAGGCAACTCATCATTCCATTTAGTACTAGAGGCGGTTTTTCGCTGACATACTCAAGGAACCATATGCTGTCGCCTTGGACTGATGAAACTCCTCCCTCGGTCGCGTCGGTCATCAATGAGCAATACAACCCATCGTACTATGCGATCCTTCGTGGCTTTGAGAAAGCAACGGGGCGAGGAGCACTCCTGAACACCTCCTACAATCTGTATGGGTATCCGATCTCCCTCGGGCCTCAGGAGGCTTTGTGGGTGTTCGAGAATTCGGGCCTCGAATATCTCGCACGCGGGCATTACCTTCTCCGCAAGAAGAGCAAGTAGCACTGCGGGAGCCATGCACACTATGCTGTCGACGCGACCATTCCCAGTTATGTGGAACAAGAGTTTCGAGGCCGGTGGGAAAATCAAATGAGGCCATTGACGGTATTGCTGACTCTATTACACCCTGAGATCACTTTGACGGTCGATCAAGAGGGTCTGCCGGTTGTCAATTACGGAAGGCGGATGAGCGCGAAGGTCATACGGGGACGAAACCCTGTGATCATGGGCATCATTGGGCTCAAGGCCAGTCGTTCAACGAGACTTGTCGGCATCCCCGAATTCGACAATACGGGTGATCACATACTGCTTCATGTCGATGTGGAGAAAATGGCACGATGGCTCATGCGCTCATCGGTCGACAGGGGAGATTATATGGTGTTTCACTATGACTTCCCTGAGTCGACGTACCTACTTAGACCGCCTTGGAGGTCCGCGCTTGCGGAAGCTTTCTCAGGGATGTTCCTCATAATTCATGGCAAATCAATAGGTGATGAGCGGTTCACTGAGTGTGGGGTAAAACACCTCAGATCCTTGACAGTTCCGGTCTCTGAAGGCGGACTCAAATCAGACGATTCAACTATCTTCTTGGAATATGTGGGTTATGAGAGGAACAGAAGGTTCCCTATCGTGCTCAACGGACATCTGTACTGCATGATCACTCTGTTTAACGCTTCAGAGATGCTTGATATACCTGAGTTTAAGGTTGCTTTCGATCAAGCAGTCTCAGAACTTGGAGGACTTCTTCCTATTTTTGATGGGCCTTTCTTCACCTACTACGATGATTACGGGAATCCAGCGAACGTTTTCTATCATAGATTACACATACACCTTCTCGATACACTCTATGATCTAACGGGTAAGCCGCACCTCCGAACAATGGCGGACAAATGGCGCCCTCTTTTGAGGAAGTATCATTTCTTACTTAGCTTGCTAATGAGATCATATACACTGCGCATCCCATACGTGCCTTACATTCGCATCATGTCGGATAGGCGGAGAAATTACGCGAACCATTCTGCCTCAGATGTTGATGAAAGAGGGCACGCATAATGAAGTCGAGCGGTGGAATGCATTCAAACGATTATTTGTCTGTTCTAATTCTGCTACCTCTTCTGGCTGCAGTAGCTTCATACCTTGACATCCGAAACTCCTTAATTGCGATAGTTCTCATAATAGGTTCGCTCGTCTTTCTCGTCGCCCTGAATGTCAATGTGGCGGTTCAGGACCGCGTTTTTCCACTAGTGATTGGTTGCGTGAGCCTCTCTCTGCTATTGTTGGCAAGCTTAGTTTCGAACAATCTTTCTGGCTTTGATATTCATCAAGAATTCAATGTTTTCTCGCGGGTCCAGAGCGAGGGATTTTGGCGTCCAGAAGATGTTATCAAATACAATTCAGTATCGTCGACGTATTATTCGGCCTTGAGCATCAGCATCTTACCAACGATGATACATGCAGTGACAGGACTCCCTGATATCCCGATGTTCAAGTTTGTTTTCCCAATGTTGTGGGCAATAAGCCCAGTGATCCTGTATAAAATCTATAGGAACTTTCTGGAACCACGATTCGCTTTCCTCTCGGTCTTCTTGTTCATGTCATACCCCACCTTTTACCATGAAATGATTCAGCTTGCACGACAAGAGATAGCTGAGTTCCTTCTGATTGTACTACTGTGGGGCCTCTTCTGTGGCAGACTACGCAGTACCCATGGACGTGCTTTGCTTCTGATAGTGCTGACCTTCGGAATCATCACGGCTCATTACTCGATGGGTTACCTGTACATATTGCTCCTTGGAATTTCTTTCCTCGCATCAAATCTTTCGCGTAAGTCCCTTTCATTGAACAGCGGATCGATACTGTTTCTTTCCGTGGTAATGGCTGCGGGTTGGTATGTCTTGGCAGCAGGCGGAATCGCCGTGGTAACTTTGAGCAACTTCCTCTCATTCGTGGCCAATCATCTGCTGGCGGATTTCCTTAATCCGAGTTCGCGACCGACGATGGTGCTGCAGGCGCTGGGTTTGGCAACAGTAACGCCTGGAATCTTACATGACCTAAACAGGGTGACACAATACATTGTATTGTTCTGTATGGTTGTCGGTTTCCTGGTTTTTCTGTGCAAGAGTCGAAAGAGTCTCGCAGAGAGGCGGATGCTTCCTCTAACAGTCGCAGGTTTTGGTCTACTATTCGCATCACTGATGGTCCCCTATTTCGCTGCAGCGCTCAACCTATCGCGGTTCTACAGCTTTGCTCTTCTGTTCGTTTCGCCTTGCTTCGTATATGGGGCGAAAGAAATCGAATTCGTGTTGGGGGGGCTAGTGGCATACTTACGCGGCGGCATATTTCGTGTTCAGATTCGCTCTACTACTTTGAAAGCATGGTTCTTAGTAGCCACCATTCTGATTTCCTTTTTCCTGTTCACAGGCGGATGGGTCTGGGCTGTAAGCATGGATACACCGACTTCATCAATCCTAGACTATCAGAGAATCGCAAATTCCCCGGATCTGCGTGTGAGAGTGGGATATTTCGACGAATACATAATTACTGAAGACATTACAGGCACACATTGGTTGATATCGCACTTTGCGACCGGCAAGAACTTGTGCGCGGACTATACGTCGCGATATCTCGTTTTGAATTCGTATGGTGGATTTTCAAGAGAGGGCATATCGGCTCTTCCCTATGCATGCCAACTTGGGAACTATGTTTACCTGGACATTCTAAACACGCGTTATGGAGTTGTTACGCAAGGTCAAGGCAATTGGACGAGTTACAACGTACAACTCCACACTGCATTAGGAAACAGGATTTACAGCAACGGTGCCACGACAATTGGGGTAGGAATTGAAGTTTGAGGATTCCAGTAATGAAGTACAGGTCAATCGCTCCACGCTATTCATTGTCTAACATCGTGCAGCTGGTCGCGCTCGCAAAACGAGGGCACATAGTGACTTGGATCATAGGCAGGATTGGCGAGTCACGAATAATCCTGTACCCTGTTTTGCCGAATTGTAGGGTGGTGACAATTCTACTGCGTAGAGAGGAAGATGCTTGGCAACATCCGCGACCGCGCGTCTTGGCGCATCTATTTAGCTGATCTGGACAATTTCTAATTGGAGATGCTGATTATGAGAATCCTAATGATTTCAGGACTCGATGCCGACCATTTCTACGGGCAGTCGACGAGACCTTACTACCTCAACAAGATTCTTTCGGCGAACGGAGCGAAGATACTTCATATATGCCCTCGACCACCGAAAGAAGCAATCGCGCACACATCTTTTGTCACTTTTCGAACACGGCCGGTCCCCTTCAGGATCCCAACTGCATGTCGAATCTTCATTTGTTCGTGCATCTTTCGCGCCGATGTCCTGTATGTCCACCAGCCGGGCTGGATGAAGCTCATCGGCATCCCGCTTGCTCGCCTTCTCAACAGGCCCTTGGTTTTTGATATCCATGGTTCGGATTTCCAGGAACTGGAAGAAACTGGTCGAATCGGAATCACTCGATTGAGAGAGCTCGAAGAGATTGAGGCAGCGTCTCTGCGTGCGGCCGACAGAGTAATTGTTGTTTCTCCTGAGCTGGGGCATTTCTTACAAACCAGATTCATGGTCTCCGAAGATCGAATCTCGCTGGTAGCAAACGGAGTCGATCTGAGCCAGTATGAGCCTAACATGATCGGAGAGAAGACACGACGCCTAAGGGAATCGTTGCGGATACCACATGGCAATCGAGTAGTGACCTTTACGTGCCCACGTATTGAGCGCTTCTTGAGCAATGAGATCGCCCTCGAGTGGTTCTTCGAAGTTGTTCGGATTCTAGACTCAAGGAGAGACGATCTGACCATTCTAATACTGGGAGGGGGCAAGATTGTGCCCCCTCGCTCAAGTTCTGTACTTTACACGGGTTTTGTGGAGGATCTGCCCACTGTATTGGCTTTGTCTGATGTGCTTGTTCTCCCATATCCGCGAAACGCTATTTGCGGGGGAGTAAGAAACAAGGCGCTCGAGTATTTTGCGGCCGGGAAACCTGTTGTGTCTACGACTGAGGGGATAAGAGGGATACAGGAGGCCGTTGCGGGACGAGACTACTTACTCGCAGACACCCACGAGGAATTTGCAGAGAAAATCCTTGATGCAATCTCAGACGAGACATTGTCTCGCAAGATAGGCTCTAGTGCGCTCGCCTTGGTAAAGCGCTACGATTGGTCCGTCATGGGAACAAGGATCCATAAAATACTCCATGAGGAAATCAGAAAGTGGCGTACAGATGAGAACCATTAGGCGAGTAAGCTTAGGTAGCATCATGATGGGATGCATCGAATCATGGAAGACCCCTTTTGAAGCTTCGCATAGGTTCTTCGCAAATCACGGGACGATCATTCAAAATGGGGCAGAATTCAGAGTCGAGGCAGATCCGGGAATTGTTGATATGAAGATTTTCAGTGGGAACCAGGTCGAACACGCTTCCGGTAGTGGTGTCCTGTCGCAAGACATGGTCGGAGCTTAGCTCTACGTACCCTTGCAGTCGGAAGGTACAACGCCGTTTACCGTTTAGGCAGCAAGTACTAATGCGGTTGAGTCAACCTGCTGTGAACCTGGAATCCGGGCTTCAGATTATTGGATGATTCGAATAATTCTGGGAGTTGCGTGTTTCATCTTCGTCACTACGCTTGGTCACATATTGCGACGATGTTCTAGGCAGAACCAAGCCAAGACCTGAACCGGAAGTAATATGCTGACGTATCTGCACACGGTACTTCGGACAAAGAACTGAATGGGCGTTCCTGACATAGCATATGGGATCCTATACGAGACACAGATGAAAATACGAGGCGGAATGGTTTGGCCAAGTCGAAAAGCGTTCTTGTGAAATGGGCTTCCCAATTGAAAGATGCCTTCAGATATCGTTCAGATAATTCACTTGATGGCAGGTCGTTCACGTTTGGTAGTCGCATGAGAATTATGTATGTCTCGTTCAATGTTCTTGGTGCGCAGCTACATGCTAATTATCGCATTGGACAACTGGAGGCTCTCGCAGAGAGAGGCCATGATGTTACCTGGGTTGCTGCGAGAACACCAGAGTTCTCAGCGAGCCCATCAGAGTTGAGACTACTAACCTTGCTATTACGGAAGAGGCTCCCCGTTGTTTCTTTGCTGTACTTCCAAGTGTTCTCCATTTGGTGTCTAGTCAGGAATCTCCGTAGTTGGGATGTTGTGATCCTCGACCCCCTAAGTGTGCCTGCACTGTCTCCCATTCTGATAATCCGACGTTTGGCGAGTCACTTCCCTCGGTTGTTTCTTCGTGTTACTTCCAATCCCGTTGAAACAAGAGGTCATGTGCGAGCATTGCTGTCTTGTTTCATTGAGACATTATCGATCAAGCTTTCCGCCAGATTCTTCGACGGGATCTTCTTCATATCTCCAATGATGGCTCGATCCTATTCTGAGCGGTTCGACTTTTCGAGAAGCAAGACAAGTGTTTGGCCCTCGAGCGTGGATATGACCGCCTTCGACCAACCTTCTGCAGCTAGAGTCACTTGTTTGCGGAAGGAGCTTGGGCTTTCAAGGCGATTGGGAGTGCTTTATCACGGAAGCTTAGGGGGAAGCAGGGGGATTCTCCAAATGACTGAAGCATTTCGGATTCTGAGCCGCCAATCTATCAAGGCGACACTGGTCATATTGGGAGATGGGGTCGCTAGGGAAGAAGTCTCAAAATACGTCAAAGCAAATGGCCTCGAGCAAGTAATCAGACTTCGCGGACCTGTCGCCTTCTCCGAAGTGCCAGACTACATAGCCGCATGTGATGTCGGGATACTGGCTCTCCCTGACCTCCCAATATGGTGGTTTCAATGCCCTCTCAAGGTAATTGAGTGCTTAGCAATGAACAAGCCGGTCATAGTATCGGACATACCTGCCAATAGATGGATAGTGGGTAAGAGCCCCGTGGGCTTGTACTTAGAAGGGACTAGCCCGCAGCATATTGCTAACGGGGTCCGGCGTTTCTTGAAAACGAGAAACAATCTCAATCCACGACTGGGTCAGCAAATCGCAGCGAGATTCTCAATAGAGAAGGTCGCCGAGATGGTGGAACATGAAATGCTTTCGAAGATCACAGACGTCATGAATGCGCAGTGAGAAAGTCAATGAACATCACAAGCACACCATTCATCACGATTGCAAGATTCCCACGAAATGCCAGATGCGCAATTACGACGAGCTGGGACGACAACGATTGTAGAAACTTGGAAGTCATGCATATACTGGATTCTATGAAGATGAAGGGGACGTTCTATATTGATCCAGGCGGAATGTGCCGAAAGCGCAATGTCTACGTGGACCAATATGGAAAACCTCGTTCTTACAAGGACGGGCTAACAGAAGCGCAACTTCGCACTCTTGCCGAGAACCACGAAGTTGGTTCCCATACGTGGTCTCACCCGATCACTGTGCGGTGCGACTCAAGGAAATTGCGTGAGGAACTCGATAGATCGAAAGAATATATTGAACATGTCTCTGGTCTACCGGTAATCGGAATTTCGTATCCGCACGGGGTATGCTCGCCACCTTTTGAGAGTCTCTCAAGAGAATGTGGATACATGTTTGCAAGAACCACTCGTCAAGGGGACATAGAATTCCCACCGTCAAATCCGTATCAGTGGAGCATAAGTGTGTTCGCGAGAGATAGAACCCCTTCTTTCCTGAAGGGATTCTTTTCGAGAAGAAGCGTAATAAGCCCCGTTGGTAATGCGTATCTCAGGAATCTGGCTTTCAATTGGCGAACACTAAGTCTCAGGCTTTTCGAGAAGGCACGATCCACCCATGGTGTGCTGCATATTTTCGGTCACGCATCTGAAGTGCTTAGGCCAAGACTGAGAACCCAGTTCCTTAGCTTGTGTAACCGGCTAGCATTCAGGAATGATGTCTGGTATGCGACAAATGGTATGTTATTCTTGAATGAGATCATGAGAAAGAGCATACGAGTATCGCAAACACACGGCAATAATCGTTCGGTTTTTGTTGTTCGAGCAAGCCCACGTCTTCCACGATTATCAGAAGAGATACCGATGTCGTTTGTCTTGGAAGCGCCAAGGCTGTGGCAAGGAGAATTCACAGTTGATATTGCATCAAGTTCAGGAAGGACTGAGCTGAAAAAGGTCTCAAGTTACGCCACCATAAACATATTCGACTGCAAGGCAGAGATCATAATATCGCGTACATAGTTGTCATTTAGACTCGGGAGTCCGGGGGTTTCAGGACAATCGGAGGATGCGCCGAGCAACCTTACCCAATGGGGTACTGCTTGGGAGATAGTTATGCGAAAAGACCATAGAATACTGGAAAGGCTCCGAGTAGTTTTCTCGCCGTGTTTGACGCATCGAAACGTGAACGCGAGCCATAGTACAGGAATACTGCCCCGATCAAACCGCCTATTACTGCTCCAACCCAATAGTTCGTGACGAAATATGGAAGATTGGTGTATGGAGCGAAGAAGGGTCAATGATCATGAACTGATCCATCGATACAAGATGAATTACGGAATCCCACTCGACGCTCCCATAACCGAAGACATGATCCTACACCATTGGGAGCTTGAGAAAGAGCTCACTATGCAGTTGAGAGAGTCGACGCCGGATAACCGATGGGAGGTATTCGAACGATGTTACAGCACATTGTACGCTAAACTTGACTGGCTCAACCTACTCTCCGGGACAAGCGAAGATCGGAGAGCAAAGAACATAAGAGCTCGACAGGACTGGATCCCTTTAATAGGCAATCCTCCAGAAACGATTTGCGAAATAGGATGCGGCAAGGGGGATTTCATCCGTTACCTCGCGGAACTCGGATTCATATGCACTGGCATGGAGATAACACATGAGCGTGGCGCGAAGTGGGTTACTCCTCACGCCAACCTCCAATGGAGAATTTCTGATGGAGTACACCTCGACCGATTCGAACCGGAAAACGCCTACGATGTAGTGATTTCAAATTCAGTCATCGAACACTTACATCCGGACGACTTGATCGACCACTTTCGAGGTGTCCAATTCATTCTGCGAAAGAACGGCCGATACATCTTCGTCACACCCCATACATATCAGGGTCCGAGTGACATATCAAAAATCTTCAACTGTGACAGACCAGAAGGTATGCATTTGCGCGAATACACGTGGGCAGAACTAAAGCGCAGTCTCAGGAAGGCAGGCTTCAATCGAGTTTCTGTTCCGATCCGGCTCCCGTATCAGATTCGGAAAGTACTAGGGAGTAGACCGAAAACCAAGATGGCCCGTGGCTATCTCACATATCTCTGCATTCTCGAACGAATGATTGCAGTCCTTCCCAATCAGAAACTGCGTAGGAGAGCAGCGCAACTCTTGATGGCTATTGGCTTCCCGCCTAGAATCATGATTGTCGCCGAGAAGACATGTGAAAGTAAGGTAACGGATACTTGACCCATGTGATCTGAACTTCAAGGCTTTTTGTCCATTGTCAAAGTTTACGGAAGCAGGGGGACTTAGATTTGGGGTGACTGCGCTCCGCCAAGCAGAGAGAAGTACATCTACCGCAAGAAGAAATAGTCTTCAACCGAAAGGTAACCACCAAAATTCGTGCCTATCAACCGTAGAGGTACCGTTGCCTGCACCGAGCAATGAAGAGAGCAAGTGCCACGGCTCTATCTTACCGGGAAGGACCTTAGTGGACCTCATGTCAGGTTTGTGTGGAGGTGCGTCATAATCTCACCAGATCTTTAGAAGAGTGGGTTACCTAGCAAGGTAAGGCTTCACGAGTGTTCAAGAATCTCTGATACGTTCATCACGTAAAGTTGTCGGGTCCCTTCATGAACCGAATCGAAACAGACTTCTGTTCCTGTCCTGTTCCAACGAGGATGAAGATCGCAGCGCATTTCGGCGCGTAGAGGATATGAGTAGAATCGACCCAATCGGATCTCCTTTCGTTCTCTAAATCCGAAAATCTTCAACTCTCGATAATTGTTATGTGGGTACGTATCAACGAGAATCCAGTTTCTGTTGGGAGAGAAACTACAATGTCCGTCCTCACTGAGGAGGCCCTCACCGACTGCTCTGCAAGTCCCTTTTCTATGGTTAACCAGATAGAACCCTGGTTCGCCAGCACTCGGTTTTGTCCACATTAGTATCTCATTTTGATTGAACCAGTCGTAATGAGAAACCCTTTCGAAACCCGACAGAAATGCAAGGTCCGACCCGTCAAGACTGGCTGTGTACATAACAGATCCAACTTTCCTCGGTTTCTCGAAGCGCCATACTCTAGCCCATCTTGGTAGGAAATATCCTCTCCACTGCAGCATGAATGCGAGCCGCGTGTTGCCGGTGTTATATGAGGTATGATTGAAGCACACTGTCTGATTTCTTATCTCATCTGGCCTATCATATAGCCGCAATGCGTCTCCGAGAGTCACCACAGGCGAAGCTTCACAAGTCTCCAAATCGACCAGGTTTATGCAATCTCTACTGGGATGCCGCATACGGGCAAAAGGATCCGTGACAGCATAACCATACCCAGGCCTCACGTGCTGCAGTCTGCCGAAATTGATACTCAGTGCGGTTCTACCGTCCCGGCTCAGTGCGCTGACCGGATGTCCGATTTCTCTACTTGCAAGCGTATGCACGTTTAGTATTACAGACGCCACGCGCCCATCCTTACAGTCGTTGAAAATAATTTCTGAATCAGGATGATTTGGCATCCATTGCATCATGGCGCCTTGTTGAAAGTTCCATGCAGATGTCGTGCCCAACCGGATGAATTCAGAGTTCTCAAGATCAACCATGCCCACGATTGCCTTGTCTCGCGAGGTGGGAGGCCTATTGCTGAATGGTACCTCCAAGCATAGCAAGAATCTACCAGTCGCATCCCATGGTTGGAGTCCAAAATAGCCGAAGAAATGGTGTCTCGGCCCATGAGTAATTGCGCGAATTGCCAAAGGCGACATTGACAACGATTTATCCCTCGATCTGTGTTTCCTCTCAACCGAACTCCGTTAGGTTTCAAGTCCAATCTAGTATCAAACACTAGCTAATTGCTCTTGGATCGACAGCAAGAGCGAGACAAAGATGCCAAGTTGCGTCGCCTATTGCTCGTTGACGGGGTTATCAGTTGCGATGACTGGTGGATGAATTTTCTCTGCCGCATTCTGCGGCTCTCCAAGTACCATCCGTCTCCCAGTCGTATGTGATTAGGTCTATACGCTCGCGCCGGTCGTCGCTAGACGATGGCGTAGTATTCGCTCAATGGTTTGCTGTGGATCGGTTAGCTTTCTTGTTCCCAATATTTCCTGTGCCTTGGAGATGTTGGCTCTAAAACGCTTTGCGTCTCTATGGGTATAAATCGGATCCACGCCTGTGTCTACTACTTTGATTCTTGCTTTGACTTTGCCTCCAGTGACCTCGACCAGCTTTTTCTGCACAATCCTGGCCAACTCGATTATTGTAATCGGTTTGGGCCAAACCAAGTTAACCACCTGAGTTTTCTGTTGAATTGGAGCGCTGCTGACACTCGTCGTCAAGGACTCGAAGGCAGCGCAGACGTCCATGATGTCCACATAGAGCATCGGACGGTATTGTGTGTGTTTGAACGGAGTCATCGGCTCTCCTTTCAACGCGTTGTCGATAAATAGATTCGCAGCCGTCAGTTTAGGCATACCCTCGCCAAGTACAGTCCCGAGTCTAACAACACCATATGATTTGGTGGACATCGCGCCATATATGCGGATTATTGTCTCTTGAGCGATCTTGCAGAAAGCGTAAAACCTTGCTCTTTCTTCGACCTTGTCTGGTCGAAATCCGAATTCCTCGTCGATTGTTCCACGAAGACCCATCTCACCAAATACGTGCCATGATCCTGCGTGGAGTAACCCTTTAATTGACTTCACAGATTCGACTGCTTCACAGATATTCTGAACCCCAATGACATTTGTCTCGTATCCAAGACGTTTCTTTTCGTTTATCATAGGGACCTGAATTATCGCCGTGTTTATGACCAGATCAAACCCGTCGAGCATATCAACAAGCGAAGTTTTGTCACGGATATCACACTTCTTGAAGTGCTCTGACCGCTTCGGAGGTGTTTGGTCGAAAATGCTCACTTCGAACCCTTTCTCTAATTGCTTCGCAAGGGATGACCCTACGTACCCGCTTCCACCAATAATGGCGATTTTCCTCATCATATTCGACAAGACTCGGCCGACAAACCGGCTTCTCACCATATTATTCATGTGAGATAAGACTCTATAGATCTGGCCTTCTATGTTCTAGTGTCCGATGCACATTGCATCTGCGTAGCAATCTTCGTTGAGAACTGAGTCGGCAGTTCTCTCTTATCTTCTTTCTCATAGCGAAGTTTCTTGGATTGAATAGAGTGTTCTTGCACATTGACGCTTATGGATTAGAGAATCTGGACTATGTGTCAGGTACCCTAGCTATCGGGATCGAGATTCTATACAAAGAAGTTTATGACCTAAGGAAGCCTATGAATGCGCAGATGCAACGACTTTCGGATAATCTACAACAGCATGGCGAAAGGCTTGCTAGGCTCGAATGGAAGAATAAAAGCCTATGGAACTGAAGTATTCCTCCGCGCCAACAGAAGCATCTCCCAACTCATCTTCACCAGATACTACCAAACATCGTCAATCTCTATTCTCCCTTCTGGCGTAAGAAAACATACGTTCCTCGATGCAAGACACTTCTGTACAAAGGCCTAAGGATATTCTTCAGCGCTGGTTTCAGAAGTCTCCAATTCGTCGAGTATGCACATTGGATGCTAAATGGAATCTCCACAATTTCAAATCCAGCTATATCTGCCATTCTAGTAATTGCTCTCCGATTGAAGCAGTTTATGTGTTCCAGAGGGCTGACGGCATTAAGAGATTTCTTGCTGCCTTTGGGTGCCGTCCAATCACAAATCTTCAATCTCTCCTTGATATCTCCACCGTCAGGTACACTGACTTTTGCCAGCCCTTGGCGCTTTAACGCCCCTCTCAAGTAGCGCAGAGTCTCCAACGGTTCGGGGATGTGCTCCAGAACCTGCTCCAAGTTTATGACGTCAAAGCGATGGCCAGTTACCTCCTCCCACTTGAGTACCTTCACACCATGAGATTTCGCATATTCAATTCTGGTCTCAGATAACTCAGTTCCGCAAGAATCACAACCAAACGCATTTGCCATCATACACCATCGTCCCCAACCCATTCCAAAATCTAATAATCTCATTTCGCTCGGCACGGTCTTGAAATAGGCGATTAACATCATTATCTCACGCGCGTACCCAGAATAATGGTCGAGGCTTGTCGTTTCTACGTGCTTCTCGAGAGCTATCCCGGGGTCTATCCATTCCTCATATAGTTTTGTCATCAAGAAATCGTTTGGTATTTCCCTTTGGAAAACCAAACCGCAATCATCGCATTCTTCCAGAACATAGGTGGCGCCGCAGAGATATTCGAATTGGATTTTCCCTTGAGGAGCATAGAAAGATTGTAGGTATTCCCTCAAACTTGGGTCCGAGTAACTGCAAGAATAGAGAGTTGAATGGTCTTTCGACCTACAAGCAGGGCACAACTCACGTCTTATGAAAAAGCTGTTGCTCATTGTGGCTTCCTGTGCTGGGGTGTCGCCGTCTAGGGTCATGTGTGGTCTTACAAGAAGGCGTTTTGGGGCTCTTCAACTTGGCGATAATGCCTGGTTACCTTCTGACCGCAAGATCACGTAGATCCCATCTCACACCATGCGCTGCGATAAGACGATTGAACCTGGGGCGCACAATTCTTATTCTCCCTTGCAAGTCTTCACATAAATGATTCTAGGTTTCCCCTCGACTTCAAGTTCTCTCAGGTTCTGAATACTCGATATGCGCTCTCAATGGTTCCCTTCAATAGAGCAGGGGCCGAGTAAACGTGGCAATGAGGAGGTTCTAGTCGAACTTCTCAATACCCAGAGAAACTGTTCGACTCAAGTCCACGGCATGTCTGAGGCCAAGAAGAATTCCTAGCGCCTTGAGGTTCCCCTGCCACTGAGCGCTCTGAGTTGTGAGAGGGTCACTAGGCCTCCGGTCCAGTAGCGCGGAAGGTGCAGCCCCAACCAAACCCCGGTTATCAGTAGAAAGGCAATCCACCACGGCGAAACGTCTTGCAAGGGAAGGAAATGGAAGGCATCATCACCCTTGCACCACTTATGACCGATGCTCTGTCGCGTCGATACGGTAGTGCTTGTAGTAGTGGATTCTGAGGTTGTGCTTGTTGTGCTTGAAACAGGGAAGTTCTGGGTCACCGTAATTGTGAGGTTTTGCGTCATTGTCTGCGTTTGACGACGAGGTATGTAGAATTACTTGTCGTTGTGATGGTTAAGCTTATCGTGGTCGATGAACTTGTTGTCGTGGTCGTAGTTGTGGTCTGTGATGTGCTCATATCGTCTATGAATGTTGTGCTCCCATTGGCGCCATCCATGTGCAATAGGAGAACTGTACTTGAATCCCGGACGTATGGAGCTGTCGGTGGCACAAAGTTGCTAGTCCAACGTGCAATACCCTTACTTACCCGAACCTCGTCAAGCCAACCATTGAAAAAGTTGGTGCTTGCATCTGTGCTTCCAACGTATAGAGTGTCGGTTGACCAATTGTTGTAATTGCTAGTGATGGTTTTGTCTCCACCGACCTGAGTGCCACCTATGAACAACTTAATCGTACTACCTGTCTTAACAACGGCCACATGATACCATGTGCCCGTAACAAACATATTCGCGGCCGAATACTTGTATGATGTGGGGTTGAAGACGTTACAGTAGAACGCGAGGTCGAATTGAGTTCCAAATTTGTCAATGTGGAAACTCCATGCTTTCGTTGATGTTACGGCTAGAAAATCCATTTCCGAGTTACTTGGTAGAGACTTAAGCCTGAACCATAGATCAAGTGTGAAGTCTCCTGTGCCAAACCCCCAATCCGTCGAGGATGGAGCGGTTAAGTAGTCACCGGTGCCGTCGAATAGGCCGCTTGCGCCGCCGAACTGCGACTGGGCCGTATCGATCAACGGTCCATTTGATGTGATCACTTTCGAAGCTGGATATGTTTGCGTTTGGGAGTATGTGGGGCTGGTAGTTGAATTGGAGGTAGAGGTGGTCGTGGTTGTCGTTGTAGTCGGTGATTGCGTGAGATCGTACAGGGCGATGTCATCATTGTACAAGGCAAAAGTCTGGTTTCCGCCTGTGTACAGTCCAAAGTGAAGATTTTTGAAAGGAAGAGGGTTTGGATTGGTGGCGTGAGTCTGCAGGTTTAAGATTTCCAGATCATCTTGGTACAGGACTACTTGTGAGATCTGATCCGAGGGCCTGTAGTGAACTTCAACACCAATCTTGAACCATTTATCAAATGGCCAGTATGCCTTTATCGGCCTTTTGAAATCGCTCTGCATCAGACACGTATCGTTGAAAAGGTCATCGTATATGTAGAGAGCACCTTTTGATGTTGTGGAGCTATCGATCATGATTCCCTTATAGTTTGGACCAAACTTGATGCTGACGAAACTAACAAAACGGGGGAGGCTTAACCCGGTAGACGGGACGTAGACCCAAACCTCGACGTAGAAATCCTTCGTATCTGGAATTTGCGGTCGATTCACCGAATTGAAATTCACGTTATAGTAGCTTCGGCAAAGATCTGAAGTGTGTGGGCTGTCATAGTAGTAGCCCGCATATCTGCCAGTGTGGCTGAAGTTTGTGATCTCACCCGGGTAATTAGGTCCACAGGGGTCTTGGACTTCGGACGCGGTGAAGTAGGGTGCGTGGTCGCCAGATTCAAAGTCCGCGAACCAGATCTTCGGATAAGAAACGTCCTGTGCAAACGCTTCGTTCCCGTGAACAGGAAGACTGGATAATCCAGAGAACGCAGTCATCACAATGAGTATGAAAACGGATAGAACTTTGACTAGTGGATTCCCTTTCCCTCTCTTCCGATGTGCCACCGTCTTGTCGCCTGAGCTACGTTTCTCGGTGACAAAGGTTCGAAAGGAGAGTGTGACTCAAGTTAGAGCAGTTAGGTGACACAAACCTACCGCGAGTGACAGATTTGCAAGGCGTCGTCGTCAGGACAGTTCAGTGCTGAACGTGATGCTCATTCGTTTTATCGCTTTTCGCCCAGTTGGATGAGTGTAATGAGACTTCACATGTCAATAATGCGCACGCCCGCCGACCACACCACGCCAAGTCGCCCAATAGGACGAGTTGAGAACCGATGTCTTCAGATGAGTCAAATACGATCGCACAGAAAGCCGCTCGAGGAGGACTTTTCGTATTCATCGAAAACGCATCCTCAGGATGTCCTCCCAATCGTCACGTTCCTTGCCTCGGTTAGGTTACACGATGTTTAGTCTCGTGGGAGCAGGTCCGGAAGAACCAGATGCAATTTGGTCCACAGAAGCCACTTACCCCACATCCTGTTATTCTTGGCTGTCCTGACGGTTCTTCTTGTTCCAACTCTCGCAAGCCCGGTCCATCAAGCTCACGCGGCTTCCTTGCCTGATCTGACGGTTGATAGCATTTGGTTGGAAGAGAACTCCGCTCCCGGTCAGCCCGTCCAGCAGGTGGCGCCTGGCGACCAGTTCCTCATAGTTGCATCCATCAAGAATGTTGGCACCGGGTCCGCGTCGGGTTACTACCTTGACGTTTATTATGACAGCGACTATGGGCGCGGCGGTCCAGACAGCATCGCTCCAGGGGAAACCCAGGTCTGGTATGTTGGTTCACTTACAGCTCAAGCAGGCACGCACAGCACCACGTGGACAGTGGATCCCGACAACCAAATCGCCGAACTGGACGAAAGCAACAATCAGAAAGAGTACACGTTCATAATCGGAGCACAGACCACCACGACCACAAGTACTTCCAACTCAACGACTATTTTGACAACTCAAACAAGCACAAACACCACAACAAGCACAATAACCACATCCACAAGCACGACCACGACAACCAGTTCAACCAGCACAACCTTATCTCCGGCCACCGTCTCCATCACGTTGACTGCTAGTCCGTCAGGCTCCATACTCGTCGACGGCACAACCTACACCTCCCAGCAAACATTCACATGGATTCCAGGAAGCTCCCACACCATCTCCGCAGACTCCCCAGTCCTAGGAGATTCAGGAACACAATACGTTTGGGCATCTTGGGCTGATGGGGGAGATCAATCCCGCACAATCACGACGCCCTCGTCGGACACCGCGTACCTAGCTAACTATCAAACCCAGTATCAGGTCACATACTCACAGACCGGCTGCAGTCTACCCGTTTCTCTCCCGGCAACTGAGTGGGTCAACGCCGGCGGGTCAGCCGTAGGCGTGTTTCCGTCAACGGTCATCTCCGATGATGGCAAGACAGAGTGCCTACTCCAAAACGCTTCTCCTCTTGGTCCGATAAACGCGCCCACCGCGTTGGCTGCAACATACAAGACTCAGTACTACCTTACGGTCACGTCGAGTTATGGCAACCAGACCGGTCAGGGTTGGTATGATGCTGGCTCCATCGCAACATTCGCTGTGACCAGTCCCGCCAGTGGCGGAGCTGGAACGCAGTATGCCTTCACAGGCTGGGCCAGCAGTGACACAGGCAGCTATACGGGAGCTGAGGCTTCGCACTCCGTTACTGTTGACAGTCCGATTACTGAGACCGCCTCTTGGAAGACTCAATGGGAGGTCACGTTCGCCGTGAACCCGTCTGGAGGTGGCGCGATTACTGTCAGCGGTCAGCCTTCTGCCACGGCTTGGTACGACGACGGCGCTGTCATCAACATTCAGGCTAGCCCCAACACTGGTTACGCTTACTCGTCGTGGTCCAGCGATACAGCATCGATAGTCTTCACCGACTCCTCCGCATCAACGACAGTCACGATACATGGTACCGGAACGATAACTGCCAACTTCCTACTCGCGGACACCACACCGCCGGTGATCGCGCCCACAGTCACCCCAACCGCTAACGATAACGGCTGGAATAATGGGCCTGTCACAGTCACCTGGTCCGTCTCGGACCCTGAATCCGGAATCGCTTCGTCGAACGGATGCGCGACGACAACCCTGAACAATGAAACTTCGCTAGAGGGAACCACGCTAACCTGCACTGTCACCAATAATGCGGGCTTGTCGAACTCAGGTTCGGTGACGGTGAAGATCGACCTCACCGCTCCAACGCTAACGTTGCCATCGCCTACCGCAGAGGCCAGTGGTCCCAGCGGAGCCACAGTCCCCTATGATGCGAGCGCTTCAG
>Ga0315279_10001630_pt1 | contig 36695 bp, 25 predicted proteins | sample YL17G06_20_MG_FD_203694 | JGI IMG/M metagenome (GOLD analysis project Ga0315279, IMG submission 203694) | Sediment microbial communities from Yellowstone Lake, YNP, Wyoming, USA - YL17G06_20 | ecosystem: Environmental > Aquatic > Freshwater > Lake > Sediment | place: USA: Wyoming | collected...
CATCCGCGCCGCAACACGCGCGTCATATTTGGTATATACGCTGGCCAGCGCCCCAAGTAACAGCACGGTCAGCAGTTACCGAGACGCCGGCCGCTCAGGTGGGAAAGTCCCGCTAGACAGGTAGGGCAGGTAGGGCAGGTAGGGCAGGTAGGGCAGGTAGGGCAGGTAGGACAGGTAAGGCAGGTAGGGCAGGTGAGGCAGGTGAGGCAGGTGAGGAACGTGCTTTTCCCGGCAACGTCACCGCCGCACGGCGGCGAGCAGGCGCTCCACTTCGGAACGTTGCGGCGCGTCGGCGGGGAGGCGCGCCAGCAGGTCACGCGTCTCGCGTTCCGCATCCTGCCGGCGGCCCGCCCGGGCGTAGGCGAGGGCCAGGTTGAAGCGCGCTTCGTGAAAGTCGGGGTCGATGGTCACGGCCTCCGTCAACGATTTGATCGCCGCATCTGATCGGCCCGCCCCGGACTCCAGGATCCCGATGTTCGCGGTGACGACCGGATTCGCCGGCTCGAGTTCGTGCGCCTTTCGCAGCGTGCGCTCCGCGGCGTCGGACCGTCTCAGTGCTGACTGGCAGGCGGCCAGGCCCAGGTACGCGTCCACCGACGGCACATCGCCGGCGATCGCGACGTCGAAGTGCGTCGCAGCTTCGGCCCATTGGCTCCGATTGAGCAGGCAATCGCCGAGCCGGAGATGCGCCTGCGGATTGCCGGGGTCGTCCCTGAGAATTGCGCGCAGCGCATCCTCGAGCGCCTTGCCCTGCAGTTCGCCCGAGACTACCAGCCCGATGCGCGCGGCCAGCTCGCGGCGGTCCTTCGGATCGGCGCGCGTGCCGGCCGTCGCCCTCTCGCGAGTCCCCTGCACGTAGCCGAGCGCGCGCAGCCTGGCGGCCGCCTCGCGATCGCTCGTCGCGATCGAATCGGGCGTCTGCGGGAGCTCCGCCGCGGAGTAGCGGGCGATTCGGTCGGCGAGTTTCCTCCGCCTGTCCGGCTGAAGAGCCGCGACGTCGGTCGTCTCGTGCGGGTCGCGCTCGATGTCGTACAGTTCGGGGCGCGGGGCGGCGATCGCTTTCCACGCGCCCGATCGCAGCGCGCGAAGCGGGCTCCAGCCGAAATCGACGAGCGGCGCAAACGACTCCGCGTACAGGTCGCGTGAAGCCAGATGCCCCCCGTCCAGGAGCGGGCGCAGGTCAACTCCATCCGCGTCGATCTTTCTGGTTCCGAGCAGCGCGAGCAGCGTGGGAGCGAGATCGATCAGGCAGACCGGGTCGGTGATGGCCGCCGCACGCGCCGTGATGCCGGGGCCCATCATCACCCACGGCACGTGCAGCGTCGTGTCGTAGACGAAGATGCTGTGGCCAATTTCGCCGTGTTCGCCGAACGCCTCGCCGTGGTCGCCGGCGACGATCACGATCGTGTCGGCCAGCGCTGCTCCGAGACCGTCCAGCAACCGCCCGACCTGCCCGTCCGCCGTCCGAATCTCATCGTCGTAGCGTTCGATGGTGCTGCGGCCCGCGGCGTGCGCGGGGTCGCCGTACGGCGAATGCGGCTCGAACAGGTGTACCCACAGGAAGATTCGCCCGCTGCGATGGGCATCGAGCCAGGCGAGCGCCTCGTCTACGACCTGGCGTCCCGGGCGCTCGTTCAGAAGTTTCCCGCCCGGTCCGCGCGGCATGCGATCGCTGTAGATGTCGAAGCCGCGCGACAGACCGAAGCGGCGATCGAGCGGGAACGCGGCGATGAACGCGCCGGTCTGGAAGCCCTGTTCGTGGAGCACCGTCGCGAGCGTCGGGACGGCCGCGCCGACGGGCATCAGGTTGTCCCGTGCGCCGTGGCCGGCCGGGTAGCGACCCGTGAGCATGCTGGCATGCGAAGCGAGCGTGATCGGGGCGGGCGCATACGCGCGATCGAATCGGACGCCGTCGCGCGCGATCCGATCGAGCGTCGGACTGGTGCCTCCGGGATGCCCGTAGGCGCCGACGTGATCGGCACGCAGCGTGTCAATGGTCACGAGCACGAGGTGCCGGGCGGTGCCCGAAGGGGCGGACGGCACGTGCCCTGCCGGGCGCCTGGTCGCCAGGTGGCGCAGCGCGATCGCGGCGACAATGGCCGCGATGAGGAGCACGAGAAGTGCAAAGGGCAAGGCTTTAGCCTTGCCGGTGGCGCGTTTCATTTGGCTCCAGGCTCCAGGCTCCAGGCTCCAGGCTCCTGATTCCTGATTCCTGATCCCCGATCCCTGGTCCGTAGTCCGTGGTCCCTAAGCCCTGAGCCTTAAGCCCTAAGCCTTAAGCCATCTACCTGTGGGACCGCCGGTCTTCAGACCGGTGGCCCAGGCCATCCAGCAGTTTTCTCGCCCCTTCGCGCTCGCGCGCGAAGCGGGCGGGCGCCCGCAGCACCTCACGATACGCCTGCGCGGCGCGTGCGACATTACCCGCCTGCTGGCAGGCGATGCCCAGGTTCAGCCATGCCTCGTAGAAATCGGTCGTCTCGGCCAGCGCGCGCTCGAACCAGGGGATCGCCTCGGCCGGCCGGCCGCCCTGAACCAGCAACACGCCCATGCCGTTGGCCGCATCGGCCGAGCGCGGTTCGATCTCCAGCGCGCGCCGGTACGCCTGCTCGGCTGCGGCGGTGGCGCCGACCGCGCGGCGGGCGTTACCGAGGTTGGTCCAGTACTGGGCATTGGTCGGGTCGATCCCGACGGCGCGTTCGAACGCGGCAGCCGCCTCGGCGGGTCGTCCGAGATCGACATCGAGGAGCCCGATGCCGTTGTGCACGGTCGGGTCGGCGGGGTCCAGGGCAAGCGCCGCCTCTTCGGCGCGCATCGCCTCGTCTAATTGACGCGCGTCGCGCGCGGCGATCGCCAGCGCATGGAAGAGCACAGCGTCGCGCGGGCGTCGCGCCACCCCGCGCCGGGCAAGGTCCAGCGCCGCTCGCACGTCGCCCGAGGCCTGCAGCGCCTGCACGAGGGTGGACTCGAACACCGGCGCGTTCGGATGCGCCTCGACCAGCGCCCTCAGCAGCGAAAGCGCGCGCGGATACTGGCGCGCGGTCATCGCGTTCTCGGCGTCCTCGAACTGGTTCCACGCGTCGATGACCGTCGCCGGATCCGCAGCCCCCGATTCGACGGGGTTTTCGGTCGTCGCCGCGACATAGCCGAGCGCGCGAAGCCTCTCGGCGACCTCCGCCGTCGGCCGTTCGCGTCGCGCGTCTGCCTTGCCCTCGGAGGCGCGAATCGCGGCGACGCGGGCCGCCAGGCCGCGGACCAGCGCTTCGTGCTCGCGTGCGACGTCGTGCTGCTCGCCGGGATCGACCCTCACATCGAACAACTTCATGTCCGACGACTGGACCAGCTTCCATCGATCGGAGACGAGGCTGAACACCGGGCTCCAGCCGGCGGCCCGCGGATACTGGGTCTCGCTGTACACGTCGGCGGTGTTCCCGGTTGCGCCCGCGACGGGCCGGCCACCCGTGCGCAGGTCCACGGCGGTCATCTCACCTGGAACGGGGCGCCCGAGCAGCCGCAGGATCGTCGGGGCGACGTCAACCGCGCTGACCGCCTGCTGGCGAACGCCAGGCGCCACGCCGGGGCCTGCCACGACGAGCGGTACGCGAAGCGCCGGCTCGAAGAGCAGCATGCCGTGCGTGCGCTCGCCGTGCTCCCCCAGGCTCTCGCCGTGGTCGCCGGCCACGACGACCACCGTGCTGCTCGCCTGCCCGATCTCGTTCAGGGCCGCAAGCACGCGACCGAGCTGGGCATCGGCGAAGGCCACCTCGCCGTCATAGGCCTGCCCGTGCGCTTTCTCGAGGAACTGCGGCGGCGGGTTGTACGGCGCGTGGGGGTCGTAGAAGTGAATCCACAGGAAGAAGGGCACACGCGAACCGGGCCCATCACCAAGGGCGCGCAGCCAGGCAATCGCCCGATCCGCAACGATGTTCCCCGGCCGTTCCGCGTCGAGGCTGGCGACCGCGTCCGGATCGCGCCGGATCTGATCGTCGTACAGGTCGAACCCGTCGTTCAGACCGAACCGCCGGTCCAGCACGTATGCCGCAACGAACGCCGCCGTCCGGTAGCCGGCTTCGCGCAGGAGCCGCGCCAGCGTCGGGTGCCTGGCGTCGAACCTGTAGGTGCCGTTCTCGCGGACGCCGTGAGCGGGCGGGAACAGGCCGGTCATCAGCGAGACGTGGGCCGGAAGCGTGAGGGGCGCCACCGTGCGCGCGTTCGTGAACGCGAGACCGCGAGAAGCCAGGCCGTCGATTGCAGGGGTCAGGCCCCTGCCGACGCGATCGGCTCGAAGCGTGTCAATCGTGACGAACAAGAGGCTGGCGCCAGGGCTGGCTAGAGATTTGGCGGGCCGGCGATGGGTCGCGAACCACAGCAGGCCGCCGGCCGCAAGGCATACCAGCAGCACGACGGCAAGGTGCAAGAACCTGCGGGACACGGCGCGGATTGTCTCACATCCCCGGCGAGCTTCGGCGAACGGATGAAGTGCACCGGGCTCCGGGCTCCTGGGAAATGCCTCGGCTCAAGGCTCACGGCCTGACTGTTCGAAGGTTCGACTGTTTGATCCAACGGCGTGTATTTGCGCCTCTCAGTATCTGAATCTCGAGCGCTCGCAGCCGTTCCATCTCGGCCTTCGCCATCGCCGGCTGCTCGGCAACCGGAAGCGGCTGCTCGTGTTCGCCGTAGGTCGCGACCGGTTGCACCACCGGCGCGCCGTCACAGCAGGGCAGCACGCGGCCGGGCATGTCCCGCGCGGTGGCAAGCCCGGCGCAGGAGAGCAGCGTCGGCAGGATGTCGAGCGGCGACACGACGCCAAGGGCAGCGCCGCGCAGGTGCCCGGGCGGGGCGGTTGCGCCGCTCAACGCGCCGGCGGTGGTCACGGCGACGATGCCCGCCGGGCGATGCCACGCGGTCGCGCCGCTGGTCAGGTCCGACGGATCTTCGCGGATACCGGCGTCGGCTGGATAGAAGCCGTGATCGGACACCACCACGAGCAGCGTGTCCGGGTCGAGCGCCCTGGCGGCGGCGGCGAGCGCGCGATCCATCTCGGCGTACGCCGCGCCGATCGCCGACTCGGCGCGGCGATCCGTGACGAACAGATGCGAGACGGTGTCCACGAGCTCGTAGCAGACGGCCCACAAGTCCGGCCGGACCGAGGCGACGAGATCCGTGCTCGCCCGTTCGTAGGTACGCGTCGCGGCAAGCGCCGCCCGCAGGTGCGCGATCTTGTCGCGATACGACCCGGTGGTGGACCGCTCGCTCTCGATAGCGGCGGCGAACTCCTGTGGCGTGACCGGCATGAACTGCGCGAGCGCCGCAAGATCAATCTGATCGGCCGACACGCGCAGCCGCGAGATCTCGCTCCATTTGTCGGGCGGGAAGACAAGGCCCGCCGGCGAGGTCTCCGGCATTCGAAAATGCGGCACCGCAACCCGATCCGACACGATCGCGCCCTGCACGCGATCGGCGGGCCACGTGGCCCACCATCCCGTGACGAGCACGCGGCGCCCCGCCTTCGACCAGATCTCCCACATCGCCTTCACGCGCCGCGACCCGCCGTTGACCGGCGCGACGCCGCCGCCAGGCGCGTCGACCAGAAAGTCGAGCACACCGTGGTCCTCGGGCCTCCTGCCCGTCGCCATGGTCGTCCAGATGAGCGGGGAGAACAGCGGAGCATCGGCCTCGAGCACGCCGGTCGCGGCGACGCGCTTCAGCTGCGCGAAGGCCGGCAACTGTCCGCGGGCGATCAAGTGATCGATGGCCGCCCAATCGGCTGCGTCGATGCCGAACAGCGCGATCCGCAAGCCGGTCTTCGCCGGGCTGCGCTGTTTCGAATCGGCCGCACCCGCGACGCCAGCAAGGGGCCCGCCCCGCCCGCCCTTGCCGGCGACGGCGCGGGATGGCCCGGCCGGCGGACTGCCGGTACGCTTGTGCCGGGAGAGATCGAGCACGAACGGGATCGGCCCTTTTCGCGCGAGGCGGTGCGAGGCCGACGCGAGCCTCGCCATCGTCGTCGTGTAGAGATCGGAGGCGAACGAGCGACCGCCGGGCGCGCAGAGGAAGGCGAGGCCGAGCAGGACAGCCGAAAGCGCCAGCGCGCGGCCTCGGCGGAAGCGGCCCATGTGTGGCAAGATATCACAGTAGACAGTAGCGAGTAGTCAGTAGCGGGTAGCGAGTACTCAGAGTCTGTGAAGGAACCGGCTCAGGGCTCATGGCTCAGGGCTTAGGGCCAGGGACTTGGGATCAGGGATCGGGGATCAGGAGCCCGGAGCCTGGAGCCGGGGCTCAGCTGTGGGACTTCCGGCCTTCAGGCCGGGAGCGCACCGGCCGTGAGCCGAGTCGGGCCTTGAGCCTTGAGCCCCAAGCCCTGAGCCAATCCACGTTACACTCCCTTGTGCACTTCTCCCGCCGCGTGCCGTCCGATCTGGCGCCGAACCGGTTTGCGCTGGCACTGGCCAGGGCCCGCCAGTCGCCTCGCCGCCTGATCGACCTGACCGTGTCGAATCCGACGGCCGTGGACCTCGGCTATTCACAGGACCTGCTGGAGCCGCTGGCGGATCCGGCGTCGCTCGTCTACGAACCGCAGCCGTTCGGCTTGCCGGCGGCTCGCGAAGCCGTCGCGCAGGACTTCGCGCGGCGCGGGGTGCAGGTGGGGGCCGATCGTGTCCTGCTCACGGCGAGCACCAGCGAGGCGTATTCGATCCTGTTCAAGCTGCTCTGCGATCCCGGCGATCGCGTGCTCGTGCCCAGGCCCAGCTATCCGCTGTTCGAGCACCTCACGCGGCTCGACGGCGTCGAAGCCGACTTCTACCAGCTCGAGTATCACGGGCGATGGTCGGTGGACCCGGACAGCGTCGGCCGCGCGGTAACCCCGCAGACGCGCGCAATCCTGGCGGTCAGCCCGAACAATCCCACCGGCTCGTTCCTTGACGGTCGCGATCTGACGGCGCTCGCCGCGATCTGCGCCGAGCACCACCTGGCGCTCATCGGCGATGAAGTCTTCGCCGACTATCCGCTGGTCGATCGCGGGCCCGTGCCAGGGCACGCCAATGTGGGTGCCGCGCCTGGGACTCCGCCAGGGCGCCCGCCGGGCGTCCTGGCGGCAACCGATATATTGACGTTCAGCCTCGGCGGCCTGTCGAAGGCCGTCGGCTTGCCGCAGCTGAAGCTCGGCTGGGTCGGCGTGGGAGGACCGGACGATCTCGTCGTCGCCGCGCTGGCACGCCTCGAGGTCATCTGCGACAGCTACCTGTCGGCGGGCACGCCGGTTCAACAGGCGGCCGGCGCGCTGCTTGCGCGCGGAGCGGCCGTGCGCGCGCGGATAGCCGCGCGCATCCAGCAGAATTACCAGGCGCTCGTCGGCCGCACGGCGCAGTACCCGTCGTGCGCGGTGCTGCCGGTCGAGGGCGGATGGTCCGCGGTCATCCAGGTGCCGGCGACGCAGGGCGAAGAGAATCTTGTCGTGGCGTTGCTCGAGCACGACGGGGTCGTCGCCTACCCGGGCTACTTCTTCGACTTTCCGCGCGAGGCCTTCCTCGTCGTCAGCCTGCTGCCGGTGCCCGGCGAGTTCGGGACCGGCGTCACGCGCATGCTCGAACGCGCTTCGTCCTCCGTCCATGCCGATTGACGTTTCCCGCGGCCGCCACGTGGGTCTGCTCATCCCGCTGTTCTCTCTGCCCTCGTCTTCGAGCTGGGGCATCGGCGAGATCCCGGACATCCCGCCGGTCGCACGCTGGCTGCAGCATGGTGGCCAGGATCTGCTGCAGATGCTGCCCATCAACGAGATGGCGCCGGGGCAGAAATCTCCCTACTCGGCCATTACCGCGATGGCCATCGATCCGATTTTCATCGGGTTGCGCGAAGTCGAGGACTTCCTCGCGCTGGGCGGCGAGAACTCGCTCGATGTGACCGAGCGCGAGACGCTGAGCGCCGCCCGGGCGGCGGCGGTGGTCGACTACGATCGGGTCAGGGCCGTGAAGCACGCGGCCTTGCGCCGCGCCTTCGAGAGGTTCCGGCGCGAGCAGTTCGATCGGCGAAGCGCAAGGGCCGAGGCGCTTCACGCCTACCTCGACGAGCAGCGCTGGTGGCTGGACGACTACGCGGTGTTCCGGGCGCTGCACGCCAGGTTCGACGAACGCCCCTGGACGAGCTGGCCCCAGGAGCTGGCGGCGCGCGAGCCGCGCGCGATCGAGCGCGTTCGCACTGATCTGGCCGGCGAGATTCTCTTCCACGAGTATCTGCAGTGGCAGGCGGACCTGCAGTGGCAGGCCGCCCGCGCGCAGGCGCCGGTCGCCCTGTTCGGCGACCTGCCCTTCATGGTGGACCTGGACAGCGCCGACGTGTGGGCCCACCAGGACCTGTTCGATCTCGACGCCTCGGTCGGCGCTCCGCCCGATGCGTTCAGCGCGACCGGGCAGAACTGGGGCCTGCCCGCCTATCGCTGGGACGTCATGGCCGCGCGCGGCGATGCCTGGCTGCGCGAGCGCGCGCGCCGCAGCGCGGCGCTCTACGACGGCTATCGCATCGATCACCTGGTCGGGTTCTACCGCACCTACCTGTTCCCGCACGATGGCAGCAAGCCGCACTTCCGGCCATCCGGGCAGCCCGAGCAACAGGTGCTGGGCGAGCGCGTGCTCGGCGCGTTTCGGGATGAAGGATCGCGCATCACCGCCGAGGATCTCGGAACCGTGCCCGACTTCGTCCGGGCCTCGCTGGTGCGCCTCGGCATTGCCGGCTATCGCGTCCTGCGATGGGAGCGCGAGTGGCACGAGCCGGGCCAGCCGTTTCGCGATCCGCTCGCGTATCCGGCGATCTCGGTGGCGACCTCGGGCACGCACGACACCAAGCCGATGGCTGCCTGGTGGGATTCGGCGCCGCCGGAGGAGCGCGCCGCGGTCGGCAGGATTCCCATGCTGCGATCGATCGTGGGCGCGTGCGACTTCTCGACGGCGCGGTTCACGCCGGCACTGCGCGACGCACTGCTCGAAGTGCTGTTTGCCTCGGGATCGGATCTGTTGATCCTGCCGGTCCAGGATGTGTTCGGATGGCGGAGCCGGATCAACCTGCCGGCGACGGTGTCCGACGAAAACTGGACCTACCGGCTGCCATGGCCCGCCGACACCCTCGATTCGCAGCCGGAAGCGCGGGAGCGCGCCGGACGCCTGCGCGAGTGGGCGGGACGGCACGGAAGGCTTCCCTAAAAGGCTTAGGGCTTAAGGCTCAGGGCTCAGGGCGGTCGTCTGGCTCAGGGCCTCGGCTTAAGGCTTAAGCCAGACAGGCCGTAAGCCTTAAGCCGTAAGCCTTGAGCCGTCAGCGAAGCTCCGCCTGCGTCGTCGGCCGCGTCGGCGGCGTGGCCGGCATCGGCTTGCGTGGCAGCTTCTCGTCGCGGTTCGCGGCGAGATACGCCCACCCGGCGACGATAGTGGCCATCTGCACGTTGTCGCGCGGCTGCAGCCGCTCGTAGGTGTCCAGGTTCGTGTGATGGACGATCGTGTTGTACTCGACCGCGTCCTGGATGAACTGGAACCCCGGCAGCCCCACGGCGTCGAACGACTGGTGGTCGGTCCCGCCGGTGTTGCGAATGGTAATCGTCGTCATGCCCAGGCTGCGGAACGGCTCCATCCACTCGCGGAAGATCGGCGCGACCGCGTCGTTGCCCTGCAGGTAGATCCCGCGAAGCGCGCCCGTGCCGTTGTCGATGTTGAAGTACACCGACAGCTTGTCGTAGTCCGGTTTCAGCTGCAGCGGGCCCTGCGGGCCGCCGCGGCCGCCGCCACCACCACCGGCCGGCGGCGCACCGGCCGCCCCGGGCGCCGGCTGCCGGCTCGCGAAGTGCATCGCCACGTACTCGCGCGAGCCGATCAATCCCTGCTCCTCGGCTTCCCAGAACCCCACGCGCACCGTGCGGCGCAGCTTCACGCCGGTTGCCTTGAGAATGCGCACGGCCTCCATCATGGCCGCCACGCCGTTGCCATCGTCGGCCGCGCCCGTCGCCGCGTGCCAGGTGTCGAGGTGCGCGCCGAGCAGCACGATCTCATCGGCCTTGTCGGTGCCCGGAATCTCGCCGACGACGTTGAAGACCGGCGGATTGGGGTAGTAGGTGTTCTTGATGTCGGCCTCGATCGTGACCGCGATGTTCTTGGCGAGCATGCGACCGATACGGCCGTACTGCTCTGCAGCAATGACGACCGCCGGCAGCGTCGTCGCCGGATCCGCGGCGCGGTTACCGCCGATCGTGTAGATGCCGTGGCCGCGCGGGGCTGTCGAGATCGTGCCGAGCACGCCTTCGGTCCGGAAGAATTCATTGCGGGCATTCGCGGCGCCCTGACCGCCACGCCCGCCGGCCGCGGCCGGCTGCTGCGGTGCGCCTGGCGCCCCGGCGCGCTGTCCCTGCTGCGCTGCCTGCTGGCCCGGTGCCGGCGCGCCCGGGCCACCCTGGCGTCCCGGCGCTGCCGGGGTACCCGGACCGGCCTGGCGTCCCCCGCCCGGCGGCGTCACGCCGAACTCGGGCTGAGGCGGCGTCGCCATCTCCATGGCCTGGAGCTGCTCCGCCGTGAACCGCTTCGCGGGCGGGTCCCAGTAGGCAGCCACGTCCGGCACCGCCTGCGTCATCACCCACTTGCCCTTCAGCTTGCCCTTGTACTGCGCCAGGTCCTCCGCGGTGGCTGCCGTCACCAGCACGACCTCGCCGCTCTGCAGGCCGTTCGTGCCCGGCGTCCATCCCGTGGGTGTGCCGGGAATCGGGAATCGCTCGGGTGTCACCGCCGCCATGTAGAACTTGTCGTTGGTCCAGCCGCGATCGAACCCGTTCCGGTTCACCCACGGCTCGAGCTTCGCGTTGACCAGGCCCCACTCCTTCAACTTGCCGACGACCCAGTTGGCGGCCTTCTCGGCCATCGGTGAGCCGGTCAGGCGCGGAGTGTAGACATCGGCCAGCCAGCTGTTCAGCTCCATGACCTGCGAGCGCTGCATGCCTTCGGCCTTGATCTTGTTGATGTCGGCGTAGTTGATGTTCTCGTTCGCCGCGCCGAGCGGCAGGGCGAGGAGGATCGCCACCGACACCAGCACGAACAGATGCTTTTGCCTCATCGCTTCATCTCCTCACAGGGACACGGATAGAAGGAGTCGATGGTCGACAGTCGATAGTTCATCGTTGACCGTTGGCGCAGCGATTGACTGTCGACGATTGACTATCGACTGTCCGTACGGCTCGTTCCGAGCGCCCGCGTTCTATCACGGCGGGGGCCCTGCCCGCAACGCGCATCTTCCGATCGTGCGATCCCGCAACGAAAAACGGGTTCCAGGCCTCCCGCGGACAATTCTGAAATGTCTCTGAAACGGGGCGTGGCTCTCTTTCCGGGTCGCTCGCATTTTCGCGATCACAGCTTTGGTGGGTCGGGCGACAAAGCTGTAACCGGGCCCCGCGCCGGCTCGGTCCGCCAGGCGGGACGACGCGCCGGCAAGTACCAACTTGCCAACTGTTTGCGGGCACGATTCGTACCGCTGAGATCGTGGTGTGCCGGTTGCACCATGCCGACGACTTGCTCTGTCCAAAGAGGGACCGTCACGTGCGGCCCGCAGCCGGCCCGCGGGCAACTCGATTCTGCGCTGACCGCGATTGATGACGACTGGTGAGTGACGTCCAGCGGGCCGATACGAATACGAGCGCGGTGCGGACGCCGCGGGCATGGAGCGCACGGCGAGTGAGCCCGCGCGCTTGCCCCGGGCATCGCCGCGCCAACCGTTTCGCTTCTTCAGCATGCGTTCGAAAAGGGCCAGGGGACGCCTATGGCAAACGCCAATGAAGCGCCAGCACCCGGATCCGTTTCCGGGGCGAGGCAGGGGTTCACAGACAGCCTCGGCGACCGGCTGATCACCGCCGGCACGGGCCAGAACGAGCTGGTCGAAGTCCTGCACTTGCGGCGCGACCTGACCGCGGTCTCGTCATTCGAGTTCGCGCTTCGCGAACGTGCGGCGAGACTCGCGAACTTCCAGCACACCGCCTTCGCGCGCGTTCGACAGATCGATCGCCAGCCGCCGCCGGAGAGCTGCCTGGCCATCGTCTCCGATCACGTTCCCGGCTGGCGCCTTGCCGAGATCCTGTCGGCGGTCCAGGAACAACATCTCGAACTCGACATCAACGCCGCGCTCTGCCTGATCAAGCAGCTCGTGCACGGCCTCGCGATTCTCCATCAGCACGCCCGCGGCGTCGCCCACGGCGCGCTCGGCCCGGAGCGCGTCGTCGTGACCGCTCACGCGCGCCTGGTGATCGTCGAATACGTCCTGGGCTCCGCGCTCGAGCGCCTCGAGATGACGCGAGAGCGGCTGTGGCGCGAACTCCGGATCGCCGCTCCGTCGTCTGCCGGGAGCCCGCGTTTCGACGCCCGCACCGACGTCACCCAGCTGGGCACGATCGCCATGGCGCTCGTGCTCGGATGCCCGCTCGCGGGCGACGATTATCCGGAGCACATGGCGGATCTGCTCGCGATGGCGACCGAGAACCGGACGCTCGGCGGGCGACGGCCGCTGTCCAAGTCGTTGCGAACATGGCTCGCGCGCGCGCTGCAGCTCGACCTGCGCCACTCGTTTCAGTCGGCCATCGACGCCGAATCCGAGCTCGAGGCGCTGCTCCTCGCGGAACCGGGTTACGTCGCCGCGCCGGTCGCCCTGGAGACGTTCCTCGCGGCCTACCGGCGTTCCGCGGCCGCTTCGCCGAGGACGATCAGCGAACACCGCGAGGAGCCGCCCGAAGATGCGCCGGAAGAAGGAGAGGACGCAGACGAGGCCGAAGAGCTCACCATCGTCATCCCTTCCGAGGAGCCCGATCAGCACGTTGGCACGGCGATCGAACTCGACAACGTGATCGCCGATCTCGATCACCTCCTCGACGAGTCCGGACTGGCGAAATCCACCGCGCCGATCGCCGAATCCGCTCCCCTCACCGGCTCGGCCGCCTCGACCACGTCAACCACGTCGACGACGGCACCCGTCGATCACGCGCCGGCCCCGCCCGTCAGGCACGGGTTCGAACCGGCCGACCGCGCCCCGGTCGCGCCGTCGCGATCGGCGGCCGATCTGTCCGATCACGCGCCGGTGGGCCTCCCCAGACCGACAGCAGAACCAGCCGATCGCGCGGCGGTAGCCCCGCTCAACCCGATGGCAGAACCGGCCGGTCGCGCCTCAGTGGCGCCGCCCAGGCCGACGGCAGAACCAGCCGGTCGCACCGCGTCACCGCCGGCCAGATCGATCGTGCCGGAACCGGATCGGGGTCCGAAAAAGCAGGAACCCGACCGCGCGCCGAAGAAGCAGGAGGATCTGGACCGCGGGTACCCGGGATCGTTCGAGTCGCTGTTCGGAAACCAGGCGGCGGCCGCGACCGCCGATCGGAAGAAGAGGGACGAAGACGACGATCGCGCAGCGGCAGAGGGCAAGGAGGCCGGAGCGGGACGGATGCGGCGCATCGTGCTCGGCCTGGCGGCGCTTCTCGTCCTGGCGACCGGCGGCTACCTCGGATTCCGATACCTGCTGCCCTCCTCGGCGCAGGCGACCAGCGGGACGCTCTTGATCGAATCGCAGCCGGCCGGCCTGAGCGTGAAGATCGACGGGAGTCCTCGCGGCACGACGCCCGTGAAGACCACGCTGCCCGCGGGCCAGCATCAGCTCGAAATCGAGGTGGGCGGGCAGCCGCGCGTCATCCCGATCACGATCACCGCCGGCGGGCAGGTGTCGCAGTACATCGAGGCCCTGGCGGCGCCGGCCACCGGCCGGCTCCAGGTCACCAGCGAGCCGGCAGGCGCGGCGGTCCTGGTCGATGGGGAACGCAAGGGCACCGCACCGCTGCTCGTCAGCGATCTCGCCGTCGGCCGGCACCGGGTGGAACTCCAGGCCGATGGCACGACGAAGCAGCAGGAGGTGACCATCGAGCCGGGCGGCACCAGCTCGCTGGTGGTGCCGATGTCATCAGCCAGCGACGGCCCCGTGTCCGGCTGGCTGGCAGTCACGTCGCCGGTGGAACTGCAGGTGTTCGAAGGCACCGAGCTGGTGGGGACCAGCCAGAGCGGCCGCATCCTGATGACCGCCGGCCGGCACGACCTCGATATCGTCAACGACACGCTCGGCTACCGGGAGCGGCAGACCGTGCAGGTGGCGCCGGGCAAGGTCAATCCCATCAAGGTGCAGTTGCCCAAGGGTTCGCTCAGCCTGAACGCGATCCCGTGGGCGGACGTGTTCGTTGATGGTGAGCCCGCGGGGCAGACGCCAATCGGCAACCTGTCGCTGACAATCGGCCCGCACGAAATCGTCTTCCGCCACCCGCAGCTCGGCGAACAGCGCCACGCGGTGACCGTGACGATGAAAGCGCCGGCGCGGGTGAGCGCGGACTTGCGAAAATGAGACACCGACAAGTCGCCCGGTCGATCGGCGGGGCGCTGCTGCTGCTGTCGTTCGGCAGCATCGCGGCTGCGCAGGACTCGCTGGTCTCGGTCAAGACACTCTACGCGTCCGCCGCCTACGAGGACGCGCTCACGGCCATCGACCGGCTCCGATCCGCCGGTCCCGCGGCGAGTGACAGCCGCGGCCTCGAACAGTACCGCGCCTTCTGCCTCCTGGCGCTGGGACGCGAAGCGGAGGCGACCAGGGCGCTCGAGGACCTGATCACGACCGATCCGTTCTTCGCGCCCGATCAGAACGACATGTCGCCGCGGGTGCTCACGCTCTTCCAGGGCGTCCGGCGCCGCATGCTCCCGACGCTCGTCCAGCAGAAGTACGCGATGGCGAAAGCCACCTACGATCGGAAGGAGTACGCCGCCGCCGCCGACCAGTTCACGTACGTGATCAGCCTGCTCGACGATCCGGACATGGATCAGAAGGCAGCGGGGCTGGGCGACCTGCGCACGCTCGCGGGCGGCTTCCTCGATCTGGCGAAGGGCGCGGCCGCGCCGCCCAAGCCGCCGCAGCCGGTCGTCGAGCCGGCTCCGCCGGCTCCGCCGCCGCCGCCCGTCAAGACGATGTACGACGGCTCCGACACGCACGTGACGCCGCCGGTCGTGCAGCGGCAGGACATCCCGCCGTTCCCGATGTCGCCGGGCCCGCTCATCAACACGCCGATGCGGCCCGGAGTCATCGAGATCGTGATAGACGAGGTGGGACGCGTGGAGCGCGTTACCATGCGCCAGTCGATCAGCCCCGTCTACGACGCGACGCTGCTGACGGCCGCCGCCGGCTGGCGCTACAAGCCTGCGCTTCGTGACGGGAAGCCGGTGAAGTACCGCAAGCTGATCCAGGTCAACATCGAGCCGCGCAAGTAACTCGCGCCGCCTTTTCTACCCGCAGATGCCTGGTCCGGCCGGGAACCGTGAACCAGGCGTGTATCAAAGGAGCCTTCGTCTGCCCCGCCACCCTCACGCCCCGGGCGGCCGGCCATGGCCGGCCGAGCGTCGAAGTCCTGGTGTCCGAATCTGCGGGAATCCGTGAAATCTGCGGATGAATTTCATCAGGCGGAAGCTGCGGTCCCGACGAGCGCGTCCCGGCTCGCGGCGCCCGAGCGCCGTCTGCTCGAGCGAGCTCGAGGATAGCCGGGCCGCCCTCTAGCCGCTCGGCCCCGGCTCCTGCTAGACTCCCGAATCGTGCCCAACAGGTCCGCGGCCGCCCTGCTCCTTGCCTGCCTGATCGCCTGTTCCTGCGCGCGCCCGCCCTCAACCACCGGGCCCGGACGCCTCGCGGACGTGTTTCTGCGCCCCGATACCGCCACCGTCGAGGACCGCGTGCCGCCGCGCGCAACGCTGGCCACGCTGCTGCGCGATCTCGAGATACAGGCGGACCTGATCCCGACGATCATCGAGAAAACCGGGGCGGTGTTCGATCCCCGCCGCCTGCGCGCCGGGAACGCCTATCGGCTCGTGCGCACCACCGACGGCCTGCTGCGCGATTTCCAGTACGAGATCGACACGGACCGGTACCTGCGCCTGGCGGCGACGCCGGGCGAGGAAGCGACGACCCTGCACGCGGAGATCGTTCCCTACGACAAGCAGCGCGCGCTCATCTCGGTGCGCGGCGAGATCACCCGCGACGCGCCGTCGCTGTTTGCCGCGATGGAGCAGGCGGGCGAAACGTCGCAACTGTCGATGGACCTGGCGAACATCTTCATCGGCGAGATCGACTTCGACACCGAGCTGCAGCCGGGCGACAACTTCACCGTCGCGTTCGAGCGGGTGCTGCGCGAGGGGCAGCCGGTCGGGTACGGGGCGATCGTCGCCGCCGAGTTCGACAACGAGGGACGCCGCCACAAGGCGATCCTGTTCACGCCGCCGGGCGGCAAGCCCGGCTACTACGACGAGCAGGGACGCTCGCTGCGCCGGTTCTTCCTGGCGTCGCCCCTCAGGTTCACGCCCCACGTGACCTCGGGGTTCACCCGCCGCCGCTTTCATCCGATCCTCCGGATCTACCGGCCGCACCTGGGCGTCGACTATGGGGCCCCGCAGGGTTCGCCCGTCGTGGCCGTGGCCAATGGCGTCGTCGTGTCGGCGGGGTGGAACGGCGAGGGCGGACGAGTGGTGCACCTGCGGCACGCGAGCGGCTACGAAACCTACTACATGCACCTGTCGTCGATCGCGGCCGGCGTGCGGGCCGGCGCGCACGTCAGCCAGAACGACCTCATCGGCCGGGTCGGCATGACCGGGATGGCGACCGGGCCCCATCTTGACTATCGCATCCGGCAGAACGGCGCGTTCATGAACCCGCTGCAGGTGAAGCGAAGCCTGCCGCCGGGCGAGCCGATCCCGGCGGGCGCCATGGCCCAGTTCACCCTGGAGCGCGACCGGGCGCTGGCGAAGCTGATTCCGGCACCAGCGCCGGCGACCGGGCAGTGATCCGCCCTCGCTGCCTTGACACGAGTCAGGGCGGCTCAGTAGGCTGATCGAACGTCTCCCGGGGTGTGCGTCTCCCGGGGCTGTATCGCCCTCCCGATAAACCTGCTCCGCGGTTCACGCAATGCCATCCGGGGTTGGTGTGGACCGCCCGTCACGAGTCATCCGATGGCCATCATTCGTCCATTCCGAGCGCTTCGACCCACGGCCGCCAACGTCGCGCGTATCGCCGCCGTTCCCTACGACGTCGTGAACACCGAGGAAGCACGCGCGCTGGCCGAGGGCAATCCCCTCAGCTTCCTGCACGTCTCGCGCGCGGAAATCGACCTGCCGCCCGGCACGGACCCGTACTCGGACGCCGTCTACGCACGGGCGCTCGACAACTTCAATCGTCTTCGCCGCGAGGCGCCGCTCGTCCAGGAGGCCGCGCCTGCCCTCTATTTCTATCGCCTGGTGATGGGATCGCACGCGCAGACGGGGCTGGTCGCGTGCTACTCGGTGGACGAGTACGATCGGGACCTGATCAGGAAGCACGAGCGCACGAGGCGCGACAAGGAGGACGATCGGACCCGCCACATCACGACGCTGCGCGCACAGACCGGGCCCGTGTTCCTGACCTATCGCGCCTCGTCGTCGGTCGATGCCGTCGCCAGCCGGGTGACCGCGTGCCCGCCGCAGTTCGACTTCACGGCGCCGGACGGCGTGCGGCACACGGTGTGGACGGTGACGGGCGAGGATCTCGACCAGGTGGTGAACGCGTTCGCCGCACTGCCGTGCCTCTACATCGCCGATGGCCATCACCGGGCGGCCAGCGCGGCCCGCACCCGGAAGTACCTGGCCGAGCACGGCGGGGCGGCCGCGGGCGCGGAGGCCGACTGGTTCCAGGCGGTGGCGTTCCCCGACGACCAGATGAACGTGCTGCCCTACAACCGGGTCGTGAAGGACCTGGCGGGGCTGGCGCCGGACGCGTTCATCGCCGGGTTGCGCGCGCGGCTCACCGTGGAGCCGGGCGCGGCGTCGCCGGCGGGCAAGGGCGACGCGTCGATGTACCTGGGCGGGAAGTGGTACCGGATCCGCCTGGCCGACAAGGCGCAGCCAGGGGCCGGCAACGTGATCGACAACCTCGACGTCAGCCTGCTCCAGGACCAGGTGCTGGCGCCGGTGCTGAAGATCGCCGATCCGCGCACCGACAAGCGCATCGACTTCGTCGGCGGCATTCGCGGAACGGGCGAGCTCGAGAAACTCGTCGACCAGGGGAGGGCGGCGGTCGCGTTTTCGCTGTTCCCGGTACGCGTCGACGACCTGATGCGGATCGCGGACGAGGGCGGGATCATGCCGCCCAAGTCCACGTGGTTCGAGCCGAAGCTGCGGGACGGTCTTCTCAGTCATCTTATTTAAGGGGCTCCAGACTCCAGGCTCCAGGCTCCAGCACGGCTGAAGCCCGAAGCCCGGAGCCCGGAGCCTTTGCAGAGGCCAGCCATGAAAGTGCTCATCGCGGACAAGTTCGAGAAGAGCGGGATCGAAGGGCTGCAGGCGGCCGGTTGCGAGGTGATCTTCGAACCGGATCTGAAGGACGACACGCTGGTCGAGGCGATCAGGAAGACGCAGGCCGCGGTGCTGGTCGTCCGCTCGACGGCCGTCAACGAGGCGATGCTCGACGCGGGGAGCCTGGCCCTGGTCGTGCGCGCGGGCGCCGGCTACAACACGATCGACGTGAAGGCCGCGTCGACGCGCGGGATCTACGTGTCCAACTGCCCGGGCAAGAACTCGATCGCGGTGGCGGAACTGGCGTTCGGCCTCCTGATCGCGCTCGACCGGCGCATCCCGGACAACGTGGCCGAGCTGCGCCTGGGCAAATGGAACAAGAAGGAGTACTCGTCGAAGGCGAAGGGGCTGCACGGCCAGACGCTGGGCATCCTCGGCTTCGGCAGCGTCGGCCAGGAGATCGCCAAGCGCGCGCTGGCGTTCGGCATGAACCTGGTGATCTGGAGCGAGATCGGCGTTCGCGTCGACCGCGACGCGATCCCGGTCGACCTGCCGTTGCTGCTGCAGTTCCGGCCCACCTCGGCGGCCATCATCGCCGAGCGGATCACCGTGGCGAACACGCCGGTCGAGGTGGCCGCGAACTGCGACATCCTGACCATCCACGTCGCCGCCGGGCCGCTGACCAAGAACCTCGTCAACGAAGAGGTGATCGCGCACCTCAAGCCGGGCGCCTACGTGATCAACACGGCGCGCGCCGACGTCCTCGACTACGAGGCGCTGGCGAAGGCCGTCAAGGAGAAGAACCTCCGCGTCGCCGTCGATGTGTATCCCGGCGAGCCGGCGGGCGCGACGGCGGAGTTCGCGACGCCGATGATCGGCCTGCCCGGCGTCTACGGGACGCACCACATCGGCGCGTCCACCGACCAGGCGCAGGAAGCCATCGCGGCCGAGACCGTGCGCATCGTGAAGACGTTCAAGGAAACCGGCCGCGTGCCGAACGTCGTGAACCTGGCGAAGAAAACGCCGGCCACCCACACGATGATCGTCCGCCACAAGGACCAGCCGGGCGTGCTCGCGTGCGTGTTCGGCAAGCTGGGCCGGGCGGGCATCAACGCGCAGGAGACCGAGAACATCATCTTCGAGAGCGCCGAGGCGGCCATTGCCCGCATCAACCTCGACAGGGAAGTGGCGGCCGAGATCGTCGCGGCGATCAAGGACAGCTGCCCGGAGATCATGGACATCACCGTCGTGCCGCTGGGGACGCCGGCGACGGTGTGAAGACGGGAATCAGGGATCAGGAATCGGGAATCAGGAGCGGCGCAAGCGCCTGAATCCTGATGCCTGATTCCTGACTCCTGGCATGGAGACGCCATCATGACAACGACGACCACGCGTGTTTACAACTTCTCGCCGGGCCCCGCCGTCCTGCCGCTCCCGGTCCTCGAGGAGGCGCAGCGGGACCTCGTCGCGCTGCCCGGGGTCGGGATGTCGGTGCTCGAGCTCAGCCACCGCGGCAAGGTGTTCGAGGGGATGCTCGCCGAGTGCGAGGCGAACATCCGGAAGCTGGCGGGCATTCCCGCCACCTACAAGCTGCTGTTCCTGCAGGGCGGCGCCAGCACGCAGTTCTCGATGGTGCCGATGAACCTGCTCGGCCCCGGCAAGTGGGCCGATTACATCGTCAACGGCGCGTGGGGTGAGAAGGCGATCAAGGAGGCGAAGAAGGTTGGCGCCGTCAACACGGCGCACACCACCGGGCCGGACTTCAAGCGGATGTCGAAGCCCGAAGAGCTGAAGCTGACGCCGGGCGCTGCCTACGTGCACATGACGTCGAACGAGACGATCCAGGGCGTCGAGTACAGGTCGTTCTTCGACACCGGCGACGTGCCGCTCGTGTGCGACACCTCGTCGGACATGTTCAGCGGCCCGATCGATATCACGAAGTTCGGCCTGGTCTACGCGGGCGCGCAGAAGAACATGGGGCCGGCGGGCGTGGCGCTGGTCATCATCCGCGAGGACCTCGTCGCGAAGGGCCCGGCGTCGCTGCCGTCGATGATGAACTACGCCACCCTGGCCAAGGAGCCGTCGCTCTACAACACGCCACCCTGCTTCGGCATCTACATCGTGGGCCTCGTGATGAAGTGGCTGCTGAACCTCGGCGGCCTCGAGGCGATGAAGAAGATCAACGATCGCAAGGCCGGGAAGCTGTACGCCGAGATCGACCGGACCGGCTTCTACCGCGGCCACGCCGAGAAGAACAGCCGCTCGATCATGAACGTCACCTTCCGGCTCCCGAGCGAGCAGCTGGAAGAGCAGTTCGCGAAGGAAGCCAAAGCTGCCGGCCTCGACGGGCTGAAGGGGCACCGCTCGGTCGGCGGGATGCGCGCCTCGATCTACAACGCGTTCCCCGAGGACGGCGTGGACGCGCTCGTGTCGTGCATGCGGGAGTTCGAGAAGAAGAACGGGTAGGCGACAGACAAGCGTCCGAAGGTCTGAGGGTCCGAAGTCTGACTCTCGGGCCTCCGGACTCCGGACTTTCAGGATCCCCCCCGCGAGGTGCCCGATCAGCCGTACCTTCAAAGTCGTTCTCGCCTTCGCTCTCGTCTACATCTTCTGGGGCTCGACCTACCTCGGCATCAGCATCGCGGTGGCGCGCATTCCGCCGATCCTCATGGCGGGCGTCCGGTTCTCGATCGCGGGCTCGCTGATGCTCGCGTTCTGCCGCCTGTCCGGGCGCCGGACGGCGGTCACCTTCGATCAGTTCTGGCGGCTCGCCTTCATCGGCATCCTGCTGCTCGCCATCTCGAACGCGGTCCTCGGCTGGGCCGAGATCTACGTCCCGACGGGCCTGGCGGCCCTCATCGTGTCGATCACGCCGATCTGGTTCCTGTTCATCGAGCACGTGCTGTTCAGGCACGGCGGGCGGGTGAATCGCGCGGCGCTCGTCGGTGTCGGGCTCGGCGTGGCAGGCATGGTCGTGCTGCTGTGGCCGCGGCTTCGCCAGGTGCAGGCGCTCGGCACGTGGCAGATGCTGGCGGCCGTCAGCCTGCTCGGGTCCTCCTTCAGCTGGGCGTTTGGGTCGGTGCTGGCACGCGAGTGGCACGTGCAGCTGGACCCGCTCGTGGGGGCCGGGTGGCAGATGACGCTTGCCGGCATCGTCGATATCACGGTTGCGCTGGCGCTCGGCGAGCACCGCGTTGCGAGGTGGGATTTCGCGGGGCTTGGGGCGATCTCGTACCTGGTGGTGTTCGGTTCCTGGGTCGGCTACTCTGCCTACGTGTGGCTGCTGCGCCACGTGCCGACCGCGAAGGTGGCCACCTACGCGTACGTCAACCCGGTGGTGGCGGTGATCCTCGGCTGGGTGATCCTGGGGGAACCGATCGATCGGTTCATGCTGGCGGGGGCCGCGATCATCGTCCCCGCGGTGGCGCTGGTGACGACCGCGGAGCCCGAGATCGAGCCGGACCAGTGAAGCTGCGCCTCAAACCGCCGAGATCGGCGTCCGGCGTCCGATGTAGAGTGTCCGTCGGGGGGGGAACCGGAACCGGTTTCAAAACCCGTCCGGGTCCTGTCCGCCGGGTGGACCCACAGTCGCTCCCGGGCCTCGAACAGGTACCTCGGTACGGCCCGGGAGCGACCGGGGTCCACCCGCGGCCACCCGCATCGGTTTTGAAACCACTTCTGGTCTGACCTCGGACCTCGGACCTCGGACCACGGACTTCGGACGACGTGAGGTCGCAATGCGATCGAGACTCGCGCTCCTTTTCGCGGCGATCCCGGTCGTGGCGCTGATCCTGGCGCTTCCGCTCGTCAATCGCCTCGAGCCCGTCGTGCTCGGCCTGCCGTTCGTGCTCTTCTGGATCCTCGCCTGGGTCCTCGCCACGCCCGCCTGCCTCGCCACCGCATACTGGCTCCTCCGCACGAGCGCCTCCACCCCGGGAGCCCCGCGATGACGACCGCGCTGGTCATCATCGTCGGCTTCGTCGTTGCCTCGGCCACCGTCGGCATCCTCGCCGCCCGGCGCGGCGAGATGAACCTCGAGCGATGGAGCGTCGGCGGCCGCCGCTTCGGCGTCGTTCTCGTGTGGCTGCTGATGGCAGGCGAGATCTACACGACCTTCACGTTCCTCGGCGCGAGCGGGTGGGCGTACTCGCGCGGGGCACCGGCCTTCTACATCCTCGCCTACGGCACCATCGCCTACATCCTGTCGTTCTTCCTGCTGCCGCCGATCTGGCGCATGGCCAAGCGCCTGGGCCTGCACACCCAGCCCGACTTCTTTCTTGCGCGTTACGACAGCCCGGTGCTGGCGGGACTCGTCGCGTTCGTGGGGGTCGTGTCGATCGTGCCGTACCTGCAGCTGCAGCTGACCGGCCTCGGGCTGATCGTGGAGATCGCGAGCGGCGGCGCCATCGACTCCTCGGTGGCCATCATCACCGCCTTCGCGCTGACGGTGGCGTTCGTCTACACCAGCGGCCTCAAGGGCGTCGCGTGGGTGGCGATCATCAAGGACGTCATGATGATCGTCGCCGTCCTCGTGATCGGTATCGGGCTGCCCTACCAGTACTTCGGCGGCATCGCGCCAATGCTTCGGGAGCTGATGCGCCAGCACCCGGCACACCTCACGTTTCCCGGCCACACGACGACGATGGGGACCGGGTGGGTGATGAGCACGATTGCGCTGACCGGCTGCGGCTTCTACGCGTGGCCGCACATGTTCGCCTCGTCGTTTTCGGCCAAAGACGAGCGGACGCTCCGCCGCAACGCGATCATCATGCCGCTCTACCAGCTGCCGATCCTGCTCGTCTTCTTCGTCGGGTTCACGGCGCTGCTGGTGATGCCCGGCCTGAGGAAACCGGACACGGCGCTTCTCGCCCTGGTGACGCGAAGTTATCCGGCCTGGTTCGCGGGGCTGGTCGGCGCCGCGGGCGCAGTGACCGCGATGGTCCCGGCCTCGGTGCTGCTGCTCGCGGGGGCCACGCTGATGGCCAAGAACGTCTACCGGCCGCTCGTGGGGCGCCGCGTCGACGATGCGCACCTCATGCGCGCATCGCGCGCGATGATGATGGGGATCGCGATCGTCGCGCTCGTGCTCGCGCTGTGGGAGCCGCGAGAACTGGTCAACCTGCTGATCTTCGGATACGACGGCGTCACCCAGTTCTTTCCCGGCATCGTCCTCGGGGTGTTCGTTCGCCGGATCACGGCCGGCCCGGTCACGCTGGGCCTGGTGTCGGGCGAGGCGGTGGTGGTCTCGCTGATCTGGGGCCGGCTCGACCCGTTCCTCGGCATGAACGCGGGATTCGTCGGCCTGGTCGTGAACGCGGCCGTCACGCTGCTCGCCAGCGCCGTTGTGAGCCGCACGCCACGCGGCACCCGGGCGCAACTCGAGCGGAGAGTCGCATGACCGATGACCTGGTACGCGAGATCGACGCGATGGCCGGCCAGCTCGTGCACTGGCGGCGTGACTTTCACCGGCACCCGGAGGTGGCCTTCGAGGAGCGGCGCACGTCAGGGGTGGTACGCGCGTTTCTCGAGGACTGCGGGATCGAGGTGCGCGCGTGCGCGGGCACCGGCCTGCGCGGCGTGCTGACAGGCGCCGGGCAGGGTCCGACCGTCGCGCTGCGGGCCGACATGGACGCGCTGCCGGTGACCGAGGAGAACGACAGCGAGTACCGGTCGCAGACCGCGGGCGTCATGCACGCCTGTGGTCACGACGGCCACATGGCCATCCTGATGGGCACCGCGAAGCTGCTGTGCCGGCGGCGGGCGACCCTGCCGGGCCACGTCGTGTTCCTGTTCCAGCCGGCCGAGGAAGACCCGCCCGGCGGCGCCAGGCGGATGATCGAGGAAGGCGCGCTCGACGGCGTAGACCGCATCTTCGGCCTGCACCTGTGGCAACCGCTGGCCACCGGGGTCGTCGGGCTGCGCAGCGGCGCGATGATGGCGCAGGCAGACAAGTTCAAGGTGGTCGTCTCGGGCCGGGGCGGCCATGCCTCGCAGCCGCACCTCACCGTCGATCCGATCCTTGCGGCGTCGCACGTCATCGTCGCGGCGCAGTCGATCGCCAGCCGCTTCGTCGATCCGCTGGCGCCGTTCGTGCTCTCGTTCACGACGGTGCACGGCGGCCGGGCGCACAACATCATCCCGGACAGCGTCACGCTGACGGGCACGGTGCGCGCGTTCGATCTCGACGTGCAGCGCGCGGTGAAGGAGCGGCTGCGCCAGGTGTGCGAGCAGACGTGCCAGGCGCTGGGTGCGGTGGCCCGGTTCGAGTACGAGGACGGCTACCCGCCGGTGGTCAACGACGACAGCGTGGTGGATCTGATAAAGCGCGTCGCGCGGCGGGAACTGGGCGAGGCCAGTGTCACGACGATCGAGCCGGTGATGGGCGGCGAGGATTTCGCGTACTTCCTGCAGCGGGTGCCCGGCGCGTTTGCGATGCTCGGCGCCGGGGACGGGATGGCCCACCCGCATCACAGCGCGCGGTTCGACATCGACGAGCGCGTCCTGCCGCTCGGCGTGCGGCTGATGACCGGTGTCGCCCTCGAAGCGCTCGGCGCGCGGTAAATGAAGCTCGTCCCGATTCGGTCGCCGGAGTTCATGGACGTCCGCCGCCTCAACAGGAGCTTCTCGGAGGTGGCCGCCATTTGGTGCTCGCACCGGTCAAGCCGGGCATGACCGCGCAGAACCCGCATATAATCCGCACTGCATTCAGGAGTGCCCGTCTCGCAAGCCAGCCGTCCTCGGGCGTTCGGAAGAAAGCGTCCATGGATACGACCAACTCCGAAACCCGCCTTGGGCCGCCGCCATCGCATCTTCTGGAACCCGCCGGCTTCCCTCCGGGCACGATCCTCGCCGGTCGGTATCGCATCATCGCGCTGACCGGCCGCGGCGGCATGGGCGAGGTCTATCGGGCCGACGATCTGCGTCTCGGCCAGCCCGTTGCGTTGAAGTTCCTGCCGCGTGCGCTCGAAGCCGATTCGGTCGCGCGCGAACGGCTGCTCGGGGAAGTCCGTCACGCTCGCACGGTATCGCATCCGAATGTCTGCCGCGTTTACGACGTCGGCGAAGTGAATGGCCGGTGCTTCCTGACGATGGAGTACATCGATGGGGAGGATCTGGCGTCACTGCTGCGGCGGATCGGGAGACTGCCGGCGAGCAAGGCGCTCGAGATTGCGCGGCAGCTGTGCGCGGGGCTCGCGGCCGCGCACGAACGCCGCGTGCTCCACCGGGATTTGAAGCCGGCCAACGTGATGATCGACGGCCGCGGGCAGGCGCGCATCACGGACTTCGGGCTCGCGGTGGAAGCTACGCCGACTGAACCTGTGGGACCGCCGGGCTTCAGCCCGGTGGCGGCCGATTTTGCCGGCACCCTCGCCTACACGGCGCCAGAGCGGTTCGAAGGGAACCCTGCGACCGTGCAGAGCGACCTCTACGCGCTCGGCTTGATCCTGTACGAAACGTACACTGGCAAGCCCGCAATTACCCCGGCGCACGCCATCCCCGTACCGCAGGCGGGGACTGATCGGACGGTGCTCCTCGACTGGCAGCGGGCACACTCCGATTCGATGCCGACGAACCCGTCGGCGCTGGTGACCGAGATCGAGCCGGCAGTCGAGCGGGTGATCCTGCGCTGCCTCGAGAAAGATCCTGCGCGACGACCGTTGTCGGCTGCGCACGTCGCGAACGCGCTGCCCGGCGGCGATCCGCTCTCGGCGGCGATCGCAGCCGGCGAAACGCCCTCGCCGGAACTGGTCGCCGCGTCGGGCGAGGAAGGCAGGTTGCCGCGCGCGCAGGCATGGCTCTGCTTCGCCGGTTGCCTTGCCGCGCTCGCCCTGGTGCTGCCGCTTCTCGCCTGGGTGAACCTGGTGAACCTGGTGCCGTTTGCGGCCGGCCCCGACGCCTTGCGGTTGAAGGCGCGCGAGATACTCCAGCACCTGGGACACGGCGAGGCACCGCGCGACAGCGCCTGGTGGTTCGCGGAGGATCGGCCGTCGCGCATCGCGCTCGCGCAGATGTCGCCCGCCTCGCGCCGGTTCGAGGAGGCGCCGGCGACGCGCCCGGGTCCGATCCTGTTCTGCTACCGCCAGAGCCCGGCGGGCCTCACGCCGTACCGGGCGCCGAGTTTCGTTCGCGCGAATGACCCTCCGCCCATGTACGAGAGCGACGCGTACCTCGAGTTGGATCCGCGCGGCCGCCTGGTCTTTCTGAGGGTCGGCGGACTCCGCAGCGCGGACGAACCGGCGGGCGCTCCTGAGCAGGCCGTCGCCTGGAGCGGGTTGTTCGATGCCGCCGGCCTCGACGAGCGCCAGTTCAGGCGGGTGGAACCACGGCGATCGCCGCCGGTGTTTGCCGACGCCCGGGGCGCGTGGTCGAGTGAGCAGGACGGCCATACGCTGCGAGTGGAGGCTGCAATGCGCCGCGGGCGGCCGGTGTACTTCGAGCTCCAGCCGCCGGCCGGCACGGCGACTCGGCCGACCGGCGCACCGGCGCCCACCAGCACGGCGGCTCTCGATGTCTTCATCCTGCTGTCGATGCTCGGCTCTCTGGCGGCGCTGGCGGTGCTTGCGAAGCACAACGTCCGGCACGGACGCGGCGATCGGCGGGGAGCGGTGCGCCTGGCGCTCTTCGTGTTCGCTCTGCAGAGCCTGTGGCTGGCGCTCGAGCGGCACTGGATCTTTCTGTCGCCGCTCTACGTCGCCATCTTCGGCGGCGGCGCGGCGTTTTTTGCCGCGCTGGCGGCCTGGCTCTATTACCTCGGCCTGGAACCCTTCGTCCGCAGGCGCTGGCCGTACCTGCTGATCGCGTGGACGCGCCTGGTAGAGGGGCGCTGGCGAGACGGCCTGGTCGGCCGGTCGGTGCTCGCGGGCGTCGCCGCCGGGATTGCGCTGAGCGGCGTGCTGGCGGGAGCGGTCGCGCTCGGCCGGCAGCTGAATCTCGATGGCGCCGTCCCCCTGTACATCGGCGATTCACTGAACGGGCTCGGCTGGTTTCTCGCAGCGTCGGAGTTCGACGTGTTCGTGCCGCCCTATCACGCGCTGGCCCTCCTCGCGGTGCTCCTTCTGGCGCGCCTGGTGCTGCGCGTCCACGCCGCCGCCTGGGTGGCGCTGGTCGTTCTGGTCTTCATCGCGAACTGGTACGAAATCGTGGTGCCGAGTGGCCTGGCCCTCGCGCCGTCGCGCGGCGTGGCGACGGCGGTCGCCGCGCTCAGCGCGGCGTTGGCGGTCGGGGCGCTTCGCTATGGAGGTCTCCTCACGTGTGCGATCGCATTGCTGGTCGCCAACGCGCTGAAATACACGCCGGTGACGATCGACCTCACACGTTGGTACATGTGGCGCACGGCGTTTGTCGTCGCGCTGATCGCGGCACTCGCATTCTGGGGCTTCACGAACGTGCTCGGGCGCCAGTCGGTGTTTCCGTCGGGAGCGCTCGACGACTGACACGGATTCTGGGGGCGACGATGGTTCCGAAACGGTTCGCATGGGTGGTTCCTGTCGTGTTCGTTGCGGTGCTCTCGCTGGGCGCGTGGCCGGCACGCCTGCACGGCCAGGCCACGTCCGCTGCGCCCGAGCAGAAGGTGGACGCGATCTTCGCCACCTGGACCGCGAGCACGCCCGGCTGCGCCGTGGGCGTGTCCTCCGGCGGCACGATCGTGCTGGAGAAGGCGTACGGCATGGCGGACCTCGAACGCGACGTCCGCAACACCGCGGACACGATCTTCGAGGCCGGCTCGGTCTCGAAGCAGTTCACCGCGGCGGCTGTGCTGCTGCTCGCGCGCGAAGGCAAGTTGTCGCTCGACGATCCGGTGCGGAAATACATCCCGGAACTGCCCGACTACGGCAAGCCGCTCCTCATCCGCCACATGCTGAACCATACGAGCGGCCTGCGCGACTGGGGCGAGGTCGAAGGGATTGCGGGGTGGCCGCGCACCTCGCGCGTCTACTCCCACGCGCACGTGCTCGACATCGTCAGCCGCCAGAAAGCGCTGAACTTCGAACCCGGCACGAAGTGGTCCTACAGCAACACCGGCTACAACCTGGCGGCCGTCATCGTGGCGCGCGTCAGCGGCCAGCCGTTCGCCGAGTTCTGCCGCACCCGGATCTTCGAGCCGCTCGGCATGACACGCACCTCGTGGCGCGACGACTTCACGCGCATCGTGAAGGGTCGCGCCATTGCGTACAGCCAGGGCCGGGAAGGCCTGCGCCAGAACATGCCGTTCGAGAACGTCCACGGCAACGGCGGCCTCCTGACGACGGTCGGCGACCTGCTGCGGTGGAACGAGAACTTCGCCGCACCGAAAGTGGGCGACCAGGAATTCCTGCGCATCGAGCAGGAGCCGGGCCGCTTCAACGACGGGAAGCCGCACGATTACGCGCTTGGCCTCTACATCCGGACGTACAAAGGCGTGCCGGAAGTCAGCCACAGCGGATCGACGGCCGGATACCGCGCCTACCTGACGCGCTACCCGGACCAGCACGTGTCGGTCGCCGTGCTCTGCAACACCAGCGGCGGACAGGCCGATCGCTCCGCGCACGCCGTGGCGGACCTGTACCTCGGCGACAGGATCAGCACCACGGCGCCCACACCGGTGAAGGTCACGGCGCAGGACGTGGCGGCGCATGCCGGGATGTACCGGAACACGACGACGGGCACCGTGCAGACGTTCGCCGCCGAGAAGGACGCGTTGCGCCCGGAGAATGGCCCGGCGCTCGTGGCGCTGTCGGCGTCGCGCTTCGTTCCCGCCGCCGGCGGCCGGACGTACGAGTTCGACGCGAAGGGCAGCCTGCGCATCGTCTCGGACAACGGCACCGCCGAATCCTTCGAGCGCGTGGAACCGGCGAAGCCGACGCCCGCACAGTTGAAGGCGCTCGCCGGGACGTACCTCAGCGACGAAGCGGAAGTGACGATGCAGGTGGTCGTGGAGGGTGCTGACTTGAAGGTCACGCGACGGCCCGACACGAAGCTGACGCTGCGGCCACTCTACCAGGATGCGTTCACCGCGCCCGGCCTCGGGCTGATCCGGTTCCGCCGCGACGGGCGGGGCCGGGTGGTCGGCTTCAGCGTCGTGCAGGACCGCGTGTGGGATCTGCGGTTCATCCGGCAGTAAGCACGCAGGACGACGACGTGAACGCGGTCATGCGAAGTGTGCTTCGTGCCGGGTGCTACGTGCTTGGTGCCGTGTGCGTGCGGTGCTCGTGCCGGGTGCTGCGTGCCGAAATGTTCGCCGCGCGTATACTAGTCCGATGAGATCGGTGGCGGACCAGTTGCGCGGCGAGATGGTCGAACGCGTACGGCAGATGACGCCGGCCCAGCGCGTCGCGTTGACGGCCCGCCTCGCCGCCGACGACCTCGCCCTGTTCGCCCAGGCGCAAGGGCTCGACGTGCTCACTGCCCGGCGCCTGCTTGGGCGGCGGAGGCAGAGCGGACGGATCCGGAGCCTGGCGATGGAAGGGATCCTCGAAGCATGAGGATGCCGCTGCTCACCTGCGTGGTCTCCCAGCTCGATCGCCACGGGATCCGCTGCGCCCTGATCGGCGCGGCCGCCCTCGCCGTCCGCGGCGTGGCCCGTTCCACCTTCGACCTGGATCTGCTGGCCGCCGACAGTCGCGCGCTCGATGCTGGCACGTGGCGGGAGTTGGGCGACAGCCACGCGCGCGTCACCGTGCGCCGGGGAGACGCGGACGATCCACTGGCAGGCGTCGTCCGCATCGAGTCGCCCGATCAGCGGACGGTTGACGTGATCGTGGGTCGCTGGGAATGGCAGGACGCGATCGTGCGGCGCGCGGAACCGATCGAGATCGAAAGCGCGGTCGTTCCTGTCGTGCGCGCGAGCGATCTGATTCTCCTCAAGCTGTACGCGGGCGGCAGCCAGGACGCATGGGACATCGAGCAGTTGCTCGCGGCCGGCGATCGCGAACCGCTCGTGGCCGCTGTCAACGCCGAACTCGATTCCCTGCCTGGTGACGCGCGTGCACGGTGGCGTCGCATTGCAGGCTGAAAGAGCAAAGGGCGCGCAGCGGATATCCGCCACGCGCCCTCGAAGGCCTAAAGCCTAAAGGCCAAGGCCGAGAGCCCAAAGCCTTCCAGGATCTGCCCTCACGCACTCTCCGCGATCACCGTCTCCATGAACCCTTCGAGCACCGTCTTCAGATCCGGCTGGCCGATCTCCTGCAACTCGTACTTCACGCGCGCGGTCGGCTTCTTGATCTGCACCACACGGTTCAGATCGATCGGCGTCCCGATGATGACCACGTCACACGGCACCTTGTTGATCGTCGCCTGCAGGTCCTTCACCTGGTGGTCGCCGTAGCCCATCGCCGGCAGCAGCGCGCCGATTCCCGGGTACTTCTTGAACGTCTCGGTGATTGTGCCCACCGTGTACGGCCGTGGATCGACGATGTCGCTCGCGCCGTACTTGTGTGCCGCGACGATGCCGGCGCCGAACTTCATCTCGCCGTGCGTGAGCGTCGGGCCGTCTTCGATCACCAGCGCGCGCTTGCCGGTGATGCGCTCCGGGTGATCGACCGAAATCGGCGACGCGGCGTCGACGATGACGGCGCGGCTGTTGACCGACCGGATGTTCGCGCGCAGCTGGTCGATGGACCGGCTGTCGGCCGACTCGATCTTGTTGATGATCACCACGTCCGCCATGCGCAGGTTCGCCTCGGCCGGGTAGTAGGTCAGCTCGTTGCCCACGCGCAGCGGGTCGGCCACCACGATCGCCAGGTCCGGCTTGTAGAACGGCAGGTCGTTGTTGCCGCCGTCCCAGATCACGACGTCCGCTTCCGCCTGTGCCTGCTCGAGGATGGCGCCGTAATCGACGCCCGCGTAGATGATGGTGCCCGACACGATGTGCGGTTCGTACTCCTCCATCTCCTCGATCGTGCACTCGTGTTTCTTCTGGTCGGCGACGCTCGCGAAGCGCTGCACCTTCTGCTTGGCCAGGTCGCCGTACGGCATCGGGTGCCGCACCGCGACCACCTTCAGGCCCATGCCGCGCAGGACCGCCGCCACGCGCCGGGTCGTCTGGCTCTTGCCCGCCCCGGTCCGCACGGCGCAGATCGAGATGACCGGCTTGGTGCTCTTGATCATCGTCTGCGCGGCGCCGAGCAGCTTGAAGCTGGCGCCCGCGGCGTTGACGACCGAGCTGCGGTGCATCACGTACTCGTAGGACACGTCGCTGTAGGAGAAGACGACTTCCGCGACGTCGTGCTTCCTGATGAGCGATTCGAGGTCGCTCTCGGCGTAGATCGGGATCCCCTTCGGGTAGAGCTTGCCGGCGAGCGACGCCGGGTAGCGGCGCCCGTCGATGTTGGGGATCTGCGTGGCGGTGAAGGCGACGACGTCGTAGAGGTCGTTGTCGCGGTAGACCACGTTGAAGTTATGAAAATCGCGTCCCGCCGCCCCCATGATGATCGTCCTGATGCGGTGCATGCGTGCCTCGTGTTTTCCAGAGTCCGGTGTCCGGCGTCCGGCGTCCGGTGTCCAATGTCCGGAGCCCGGCCTCCGACGCCGGACTTCGGACCTCGGACTCCGGACGACGCCCTTCGTCAATGGCGTTCGACCACCTTGCGGATGCGCTCGAACGCCCAGTCGATGTCCTCGCGCGTGATGACCAGCGGCGGAGCGAACCGGATCACGCGCTCGTGAGTTTCCTTGCACAGGATGCCCTCCTCCCTCAGGGCCTCGCAGTAGGGCCGCGCCGCCGATTTCAGTTCGACGCCGATCCACAGGCCGCGGCCGCGCACCTCCTTCAGGTCGTCGCTCTTCAGCGTCTTCAGCCTGTCGAGGAAGTAGCCGCCCATCTCGGCCGAGCGCGCGACCATGTTCTCCTCGACCAGCACGCGCAGCGAGGCGCGCGCGATCGCGCAGGCGAGCGGGTTGCCGCCGAACGTGCTGCCGTGATCGCCCGGGTGGAAGACGCCGAGGATCTCCTTCGACGAGAGCACCGCCGAGACGGGGTAGAAGCCGCCCGCGAGCGCCTTGCCGATGATGACGACGTCCGGGCGCACGTCCTCCCACTGGTAGCAGAACAGCTTCCCGGTGCGTCCCAGGCCCGACTGGATCTCGTCGGCCATGACCAGCACGTTGTGCGCCCCGCAGATGTCGGCTGCCTGCCTCAGGAAGCCCTTCGGCGGGATGACGATGCCCGATTCGCCCTGGATCGGCTCGACGAGGAACGCGCACGTGTTCGGCGTGATGGCGGCCTCGAGCGCCTTCGCGTCGCCGTAGGGAATGACCTTGAAGCCGGGCGTGAACGGGCCGAAGCCGTCGCGGTACTGCTCGTCGGTCGAGAAGCTGACGATCGTGATCGTGCGGCCATGGAAGTTGTTGGCGCACGCGATGATCTCCGCGCGCCCGTCGGGGATGCCCTTGACCTTGTAGCCCCACTTGCGCGCGGCCTTGAGCGCCGTCTCGACCGCCTCGGCGCCCGAGTTCATCGGCAGCGCCATGTCCATGCCCGTCAGGTCGTGCAGGTCCTTGCAGAGCAGGGGCAGCTGGTCGTTGCGAAACGCGCGCGAGGTCAGCGTGACGCGCCGCGCCTGCGCGAGCACCGCGTCCAGGATCTTCGGGTGACAGTGGCCCTGGTTGACCGCGGAGTACGCGGCGAGGCAGTCGAGGTACCGCTTGCCGTCCACGTCGTACACCCAGACGCCTTCCGCGCGCTCCACGACGACGTCGAGCGGGTGGTAGTTGTGGGCGCCGTATGCGTTCTCGAGGGCGATGTAGCCCTCGGTCGTCAGCCCGGTCCGCGTCGTTGGATTCATCGAACTGCTCCTTCAAGACAGCTTCCCGGGCCGACCTTCGACCGCCCGGGAACCTGTCTTTAGGCGGCCGCTCCGCGGCCGCACCATCCAAACTCGTAACGAAACGTCGCCACGTATCGCCGACGCTTCGTTACTCCCAGACCATCGTCAGCAGCGCCATGCGCACGAACAGGCCGTTGGTCGCCTGACGGAAATAGAGCGCGCGCGGATCGCTGTCGACGGTCTTGTCCAGTTCCACGGTCCTCGGGAGCGGGTGGAGGATCATGGCGTCGGATTTCATCATCTGCAGGACGCTCGAATCGATCGTGTAGCGGCGCAGCTCGTTGCAGTTGGCGAGCCGCTCGGGCAGGATGCGCGTCTGGTACACCACATCGACCTGCCGGATCACCTTGTCGATGTCCGATTCGAGCGCGTACCACACGCCATGCTCCTCCAGGTGCTGGAGGATGTCGGCCCGCATCTGCATCCGGGGCGGGCTCACGAAGTAGATTTTCACCCGCTCGAACTTGCTGAGCAGGTAGGCGAGCGAACGCGCGGTGCGCCCGCGGTCCAGTTCGCCGATGATCGCGATCGAGAGACCTTCGAGCCGGCGCTCGCGGTAGATGGTGTACAGATCGAGCAGGGCCTGCGTCGGATGCTGCCCGCCGTTGCCGTCGCCGGCGTTGATGACGGGCACCGGCGACACGGCGGCGGCGCGTTGCGCACCCCCCTGCTCGGTGTGCCGCAGCACGATGACGTCCGAGTAGCCGGCGATGATCCGGATCGTGTCCTCGAGCTGCTCCCCCTCGATTTCCGAGGAGAACATCTTCGCCTGCTCGGTGGACATCACCCGGCCGCCGAGCCGGTACATCGCCGCCTCGAAGGAGAAACGCGTTCGCGTGGATGGCGAGTAGAACACGGTCGCCATGACCTTGTGCTGGTAGTCGAGAGTCCCGCCGCGCGCCACCACCCGTTCCATGCGGCGGGTGCGGTCGAAGAACTCCATCAACAGCGGCACCGTGAACTGCTGCGACTCGACGACGTGCTTCAGGATCATGGGAATCTTGTCGTCCGGTGTCCGGCGTCCGGTGTCCGATGTCGATTGCCGACGCTTGTCAGCCGGTGCCCGGTGACGACTTCGGACCTCGGACTTCGGACTTCGGACTTCGGACGATCTAGTTCGTAATGTGCGTGCCCGCTTTCCCGCGCATCGCGTCGGGCAGGTGTTCGTACGACGTGATGATCACTTCGCGTTGCACCCCATCGCGGGTGCCACGATGGGGACCCCGATCGAGCACCCCATCGCGGGTGCCGCGATGGGGACCCCGGCCGGGCGTTCCGGCGCGCAGGAACCGCAGCGCCGACTCGATCTTCGGTCCCATGTTGCCCGGCGGGAACTGGCCCGCCTGGTAGTCGCGCTCGATCTCGTCGGCCGTCACGTGGTCGAGCCCCCGCTGCGTCGGCTTCTTGTAGTCCCGGTACACGCGGTCGGCATCGGTCGAGATGATGAAGTAGTCCACCTCCAGCCGGCAGGCGAGCAGCGCGGAGGCGCGATCCTTGTCGATGACCGCCTCGACGCCCACCAGGCCGCCGTTCTCGCGGACCACGGGAATACCACCGCCGCCGAGCGCGATCACGAGCGCGCCACTGGTCATCATCTGGCGGATGGCGTCCTCCTCGACGATCTCGATCGGTTCGGGCGACGGCACGACGCGGCGATAGCCGCGCGCGGCGTCCTCGACGATGTTCCAGCCGAGGTGGCGCGCGCGCTCCTCGGCGTCGGCCCGCGAGTAGAACGGTCCGATCGGCTTGGTCGGGTGCTGCATCGCGGGATCGTCGCGGCAGACGACGACCTGCGTCAGCAGCGTGACCACCGGGCGCCGCAAGCCGGCCGCCGCCAGCTCGTTGCACAGCGACTGCTGCAACAGGTACCCGATCTCGCCCTGGGTTGCCGCGTCGCACACGTCGAGCGTCTGGGCGTAGACCTGGTCGGAGGCCCGCTCCGAGCGGAGCAGCGCCGCGCCGACCTGGGGTCCGTTCCCGTGCGTGACCACGATCTGCAGGCCATCGCGAATCAGCTGCACGATGACCCGGGCCGTGCGGCGGGCGTTCGCCATCTGCTCGGCGATGTCGCCCTTCTCACCCGCCCGGATCAGCGAGTTGCCCCCGACTGCGATGACGGCTGACTTTGACACCATGGAATCCGTCAACGTCGTCCGAAGTCCGAGGTCCGTGGTTCGACAAGCTCACCACGCCCCGAGCCCGCCGAAGGGCGAAGTCCGACGTCAATAGCCGACACCGGACATCGGACTCCGGACATCGGACGACAGGCCCGGATCACTTCATCAGGCTGAGCATGATCGCCTTCTGCGCGTGCAGGCGATTCTCCGCTTCCTGGAAGACCACGGACCGCTTCCCCTCGATCACCTCGGCGGTCACTTCCTCGCCGCGGTGCGCCGGCAGGCAGTGCATGAAGATGGCGTCGGGCTTCGCCTTCGCCACGAGCGCCGCGTTCACCTGGTACGGCAGGAACACCCTCTTGCGCGCCTCGGCCTCGGCCTCCTGGCCCATGCTCGCCCACACGTCAGTGTAGATGACGTCGGCGTCGCGCACCCCTTCGGCCGGATCGTTGGTGAGGACGAGTTTCGCGCCCGTCTGCCTGCCCGCTTCCTGCGTCCAGGCGATGGCATCGGCGGCCGGCTCGTACCCCTTCGGCGTGACGACGGCGACCGTGACGCCCAGGCGGGCGCCGGCGAACATCAACGAGTGCGCCACGTTGTTGCCGTCGCCGACGAAGACGAGCTTGATCCCCTCGAGGCGCCCCTTCACTTCCTGGACCGTGAGGTAGTCGGCCATCGCCTGGCACGGGTGGCTGTAATCGGTCAGGCCGTTGATGATCGGCACGTGCGCCCACTCCGCCATCTCCTCGACGATGCGGTGCGCGAAGGTGCGGATCATGATGCCCTGCACCATCCGTTCGAGGTTTCTCGCCACGTCGGGGATCGACTCGCGCTTGCCCAGGTTGATCTCGGCGGGCGACAGGTAGAGCGAGAAGCCCCCGAGCTGGTGGATGCCGACGTCGAAGCTGACGCGCGTCCGCAGCGACGGTTTCTCGAAAATCATCGCCAGCGTCTTACCCGCGAGCGAATCGGCGTACTGTTCCGGGTGTGCCTTGATCCTCCCGGCAAGTGCCAGCAGCTGGCCAGTCTCGTCGGCAGAGTAGTCGCGAATCGACAGGAAATCCCGAGAGGTCATGTACGCTCCGTGACGAAGGGATCGGAGATCGGGGGATGACTGACAGACCGACCATGTCGCGACCCCCGATCCCTGACCCCCGATCCCGACGCAGTTCACACCGCAGCCCGGCGATTACACTCCAGCCACCGCATACGGGTCAAGTTCGCGAGGGTTTATGCGTGCCGGTGAATAAAGACGCTCAGGCGTCGACGGCTGAACATGGGCCATGGAAAATGGAGTGTGGAACATGGAATGCGGAATGTGGAACTCGCCGGCTACTGGGGCTGAATCGGGCGCCGATATCGCCGCCGTCGCCGCCGTCGCGGTTGAAACGGGGGAAAGGCGTGTTCGGGCCGGTCCCGGTCGCGCTGCGCCTGCA
>Ga0315279_10001631_pt1 | contig 36693 bp, 42 predicted proteins | sample YL17G06_20_MG_FD_203694 | JGI IMG/M metagenome (GOLD analysis project Ga0315279, IMG submission 203694) | Sediment microbial communities from Yellowstone Lake, YNP, Wyoming, USA - YL17G06_20 | ecosystem: Environmental > Aquatic > Freshwater > Lake > Sediment | place: USA: Wyoming | collected...
ACTGCCTTCACCCCCTCGTCGAAGGCGACGCCGCCGCTCGCCTGGCCCGCCTCGACCCTCATCGCGGGTATGCCCGGCCTCCCGATCGCCTCGGCCATCATCGCCCCGAACTGAAGCTGGTGCTGGAGGTGTCCCCCCGACATGTTGGCGACGTAGAGCGCGTCCACGGCCGGGTCGCCAGCATTCTTCATCGCTGCGACCGCGGCCTCAGCGAAGAGCTCCCTCACCGATTTCTCCCATGGCTCACCGACCTTTGTGAGCCCGACCCCGGCTACCGCTACCCTCCTCATTGTATTATCTGCCCCCTGTGCCTCAGGTAGGCGGCGTAGTCGACGTACTGCTTACGGTCGATGAACGCCTGGACCTTTGGCCCAGCCCTCCTCCCCTTGATGAGGTCCCTCACCCTGAAGACGAAGCTGTCGCTCCCCGCGCCTGAGCCGTACGAGACCATGAATATCCTGTCGCCAGGCTCAGCAACATCCAGTGTGGCCGCGAGTCCTAGGGGAGACGAGCCCGCGTATGTGTTCCCGACGAGCGGAGCCACGAGCCCGGGCTTTATCTGGTCCATGCCGAAGCCGAGCATCTTCGAGACGTTTATCGGGAACTTCGTGTTCGGCTGGTGGAAGACGGCGTATTTGAAGTCCGTCGCCTTGTAGCCGGTCTCGTCGAGGAGCCACTTTCCCGCGCCTATTATGTGCTTGAAGTAGGCCGGCTCGCCAGTGAACCTGTTCCCGTGCCTGGGGTACATCTCCTTCGGCCTCCGCCAGAAGTCAGGCGTATCCGTCACGTACGAGTAGGATGCCTCGACCTCTGCGAGGGAATCATCGAGTGGCCCGAAGAGGTAGGCGGCTCCACCGCACGCGGCCGTGTACTCCAGTGCGTCCATCGGCTTCCCCTGTGCCGTGTCCGCGCCTATCGCCATCGCGTACCTCTGCATGCCGCTGCCGACGAGCCCTATGCATGTCTGGAACGCCTCGGTCCCGGCCTTGCAGGCGAACTCATAGTCGGCGGTGGAGACGCCCGGCGTCGCCCCTATCGCTTCGGCGACTATCGTCCCAGATGGTTTCACGGCGTAGGGCTTCGACTCCGTGCCGACGTAGACTGCCCCTATCTCTGAGGGGTCTACGCCTGCCCGCCTGACGGCCAGCTTCGCGCACTCGACCGAGATGGTGACCGTGTCCTCGTCGAGGCCGACGACAGACTTCTCCTCGACCGGCTCGCCCGAGGTGCCCCACATCCTGTTCACCTCGGCGGCCCTGAGCCGGTACATGGGCACGTAGGCTCCATAACCTGCTATGCCGACCTTGTTCAGAGTCCTCATGATGTCCTCGACCCTAAATGGAGACTGAGAGAAGGTGAATCGCACCATATTTAAGCGATTCGACAGAGATCGAGAGACGCTTCGACATTAAACGAATAGCTAAGGCGAGCCGCCGAGGTAGACGTCCCTCATGGTGCTCAGGGACTTGAGTGTCGCCCTCAGGGAGTAGGGCCTCTCGAAGCTGCACCTGAACCCCTCCCAGTCGTCGCCGACTACCTCAATCTTGTCGGCGTCCATCTCACCTGCTCCCATCCTCGCAGCGTTCGCGATGTGCGCGATCTCGGCGGGGTCGAAACCCATGAGGCGGGAGCAGAAGGCGTCGACGGAGACCGGGTTCATCCCCGCGACTATCACTCCTATTCTCCTCGGGTTGCCTACCGTTGGGCCGTTTCCCTCCATGCAGGTGAGTCCGTCGACGACTATCATGTCGCTCCTGACTGTCTTCGCCAGGTAGGGAAGTATTTCGTTGAGATGCCTATGATGGACGCTCTTCTTGGCCGCCCTGAGGACGCCGTAGAGGTTCTTGATGCTCAGGGTCACGAGGGTGTGGGCGCACGTCTTGATCTTAGGGAGGTTGATGAGGTAGTCGGCGTCGAGCACCGTCCTCGGCAGCTCAAGCTCGACTCCGGCGACCCTGTGGACCTCGTACTCGTCTCCGCTCAGGTTCAGGAAGGGCACCCCGAGGCCGTCGAGCCTCGCCATGAGCCCCGACTCGGTGACCCTCCTCTCGGCGGGGCCGGCGATGTTGTCAGACTCGACGACTGTGACGCTGCCCCCCTTCTCACGCGCCATCCTTACGACGGCCTCGATGACGCCGAAGTCGGTTATGACCATGCCGTGGGGGTTCTTGGGGTTGCAGATGTTCGGCTTGACGACAACCTTCCTGCCCCTTTCGAGGTTCAGGCCGCCGACGAGGTCTACGCCCCTCCTCACCGCCGCCTCGATGTCGCCGGCCTGCACAAGGGAGACCCTGTTCACCTGACCTGCCCCCTCAGATTCTTACCGGTCTCGGGAAGCTGGGTCGAGATGAGCTCCATGGTCTCAAGTATCGTTATCTCGTCGTCGATGGTTATCCTCGGAGTCTCGGTTCCATCGACGAGCTTGGCGAGGTGCCTGTACTGCTCCCTGAAGGAGGGGTGCTTGAACCTGACGAGGTCGAGATACCAGTCGAGGCCCCTGGTCTTATGCTTCCTCCTCTCACCGTCAGTCTCGAGGGTGTAGGAGAAGGGGTTTATTGCCAGGTCAGTGTGGAGGCTTCCCTTGCTGCCGTATAGGTCCAGCCTGAACGTGGGTATCGTGCGCGTCCAACTTAGGGAGCAGTCGAGGCCGACGCCGTGCTCCGTCCTGAGCCTCACCTCCATGTTGTCGCAGACATCAAAGCTCTTGCACCACCAAGAGACCTCCTCAACGTCGGCCACCCTGCCGGCGACCCCCGTCGTGACTGATAGGATGTGGGGCATTATGTCCTCGACGATGCCCCTGTTGTTCTCGGTGCGGAAGCTTGTCTGAGCCCCGTAGCCTTTCAGATTGTTCTCGAAGTGTACCTCCACTCTAGCGAGGTCACCTATCGAGCCTCTCCGCACCTCTTCCTCGATCTTGATCAGGCTCGGCGAGTAGGCGTAGTTGTGCCCGGGCAGCACGACGAGCCCCTTCGCCTCCCTCAGATCCTTTACTCTGAGGCAGCCTTCGACTGTCTGGGCGAGGGGCTTCTCGCAGAGGACATGCTTCCCAGCCTCGAGGGCTTCAATGGTCATCTGCTCGTGGAGCCTCGGCGGCGTGTTGACTGAGACGGCGTCGACGTTCGGGCTCATGAGGAGGTCGTGGTAGTCCAGGCAGCCTGCCTCCGCTCCGCAGGACCTCCTCACCTCAGTCATCCTCTTCTCGCTCGAGTCGGCGACGGCGACCAGCCTCACCTCCTCCAGGCCATCTAGGGCCCTGAGGTGGAACATGGTCGTGACCCTGCCGCAGCCGATGATGCCCAGGCGAAGCATTTCTCCCCACACCTAATCGGCTACCAGTTTAAGAGTTTTCATCCTGCCCCGGGGAGGATCTAAGGTTCTCCAGTCCTCTCCGCGCGAGCCTCATCGACTTCATGTAGCCGTAATGGATGGTTATGGGCGCGCATAGTAGGAGCTCGAGCCAGTAGGTAGCGAGCCTGGTCAGCAGGGAGATGGCGGAGGCGACCGGCAGGGGTAGGCCGATAAGGACGAATCCCCCGGTTAACCCGGCGTCAACGACGCCGAGGCCGCCCGGTATGACGAAGTTGAGCTGCTGAATGAACTCGACCACGGCGTATACGAGGACTATCAGCCAGATGTCGACGTGGACGCCGAGACTCCGGGCGACGATGAAAGTGGTTATCGAGCCGGAGCTCCAATGAAACGCAACGAGGATGAAGGAGAGGAGATTGTGGCTCATCCTCATCCTAAGTTTCCCGATCGAGGACTCTATGTCGTCGACGACCCTGCTGAAGCTCCCCTCGGCTGAGCCAGAGCCGTACATCCTGTCGAATATGTTTCTCCTCACCCAGATCGGGCTCAGGCCGTAGACTCTCCTGAGGAGCCTCGGGCTGAGGGTGAGGCCGAAGATGACCCCTGAGACGCCCGCCCAGGCTATCTCGAACCATATCAGCCCCGGCTGGATGGGTATGCTGCCCCTGCTGAAGACCGTCACCATGAGGGCGGCGAGGCCGATGACTATCCCGAAGGCGATGTTGTAGTAGGCCTTGTGGATGAAGGAGCTCGAGATGGCCTTCCCTATGTTCGAGTTCTCCTTGTCCCTCACAAGCTGAGCCTTAAGCACCTCGGTGATCATGGGGAGAGGCAGCATCCATGTGATGAAGAGGCTGGCGAACGTCGCCTGGGTCGCCTCCCAGACGCTGACCTTCACATCCACGGCGCGGAGCAGCACGTACCACGAGGCAGCGTAGAAGAAGAGACCGAGGTAATCTACGGCGACAGCGAGGAGGTAGTCGACGGCATTGAAGCGCCCAACCTCGAAGAGAACGGTGAAGGGGTTCGAGTAGACGAGGTAGACGACGAATATGGTGGCTCCTAGGATGGTGACAAACAGGCCTCGTCTATTCGCCATCAACTCGGGAGCCTACCCGACTAATCGGCTGTTTTCAATAAATAGTTGACGTTGCAGCTGAGCCATGGTGGGCACGGGGGTACAGTGTTATAGCCCCGGATGGGTGGATCGTCTTGGGTGAGCCTTGGAGGTAGTCATCAGGCCGGCTAAGCCCGGGGACGTTGGGTGGGTCCAGCACATTGAGGCAAGCATCTACCCTGACCCCTGGCCGCGCGCGCTATTCCACCTGATGCTGGAGAAGGCTCCAAGGCTCTTCCTCGTAGCGGTCTCTGATGAGAAGGTCGTAGGCTACGCCGTGGGGGAGGTCGAGATGCGCGGCGGCTCATCGGCTGGCCATGTGATGAACATCGCGGTCGAAGAACTGTGGCGGAGGAAGGGGGTGGGCCAGATCCTACTCGAAGAGCTTGAGGCACGCCTCGGGAGGAGGGGCGTCGCCCTCCTCTTCCTTGAGGTGAGAGAGTCGAATCTCCCAGCGCAGTACCTCTACACGAAGAACGGCTACACGGTCGTCGGCAGGCTGCCCAGGTACTACAGGGACGAGGACGGCCTCGTGATGAAGAAGAGGATAGACCGAATCCGGTAGCCTTCTATATCTGGACCAAGGATTATCGTTTGATTATCTCGGGTGAAGTTTAATGGGTGAGATCAGGGTCGCCGTCGCGGGCGTCGGTAACTGCTGCTCCTCCCTCGTCCAGGGGGTCGGCTACTACTCCCACGAGAAGGGGGGCCTCGGCCTCCCCCACCCGGAGCTCGGAGGCTACGGGGCCTCTGACATAAGGTTCGTCGAGGCGTTCGACATAGCCGCCTCGAAGGTCGGAAAGGACCTCTCTGAGGCCATTTTCTCCCCGCCTAACCAGGCGCCGAGGTTCTCCGACGTTAAGAGGCTCGGCGTCGAGGTCAGGATGGGGCCGGCGCCAGACCACGTCGAGGGGAATGCACTAGGCAACATAGTCAGGGCTGAGGAGGAGCCCACGGACATCGTTGAAGCGCTGAAGCACGGGAAGGTAGACGTCCTCGTCAACCTCATCTCAGGCGGCTCGGATAAGGCGTCGAGGCTCTACGCCGACGCCTGCGTCGAGGCGGGCTGCGGCTTCCTCAACGCGACGCCGGCCGGGGTGGCGAGCGACGCCTCATGGGACTCGAGGTTCAGGGACGCTGGGCTGCCCCTCGCCGGGGACGATCTCCTCGACCAGGTCGGCGCCACGGTCGTCCACATGGGGCTCCTGGAGTTCCTGAACAGCCGTGGCGTCAGGATCGACGAGAGCTACCAGCTCGACGTCGGCGGTGGCACTGAGTCCATTGACACACTTGAGAAGACGAGGGAGACGAAGAGGAGCATCAAGACCTCGGCGGTCATGGGCTCGATCCCATACGAGTTTCCCCTCGTCTCGGGCTCCACCGACTTTGTCGACTTCTTGGGCAACGGCAGGGACAGCTTCTTCTGGCTGAAGGGACGCCACTTCGGCGGCGCCCCATTCACCATGGACGTCAAGCTGAGTACACTGGACGCCCCTAACGGCGGCTCTGTCCTCATAGACGCGATAAGGGCGCTGAAGATCGCCAAGGACAAGAAGGTGAGCGGCGCGGTGCCCGCCGTCTGCGACTACGCCTTCAAGAGATCGGCGAAGAGGACGAGCCTCGCGGAGGCTTACCGGCTCTTCAGGGAGTTCACCGTCTAGAGGGTCGTGATGAACCTCATCTTCTTGGTCGGCACGGCGGGCTCTGGTAAGACGAGCCTCACGGGTGGCTTCTCACGGTGGCTCGAGATGCAGAGGGAGGACGTGATGGTCGTGAACCTCGACCCTGGCGCGACCTCCCTCCCCTACTCGGCGAACGTCGACGTCAGGGAGTACATCAAGGTCGAGGAGCTGATGGAGGAGTACAGCCTCGGCCCGAATGGGGGGCTGATGCTCGCCTGCGACATGATCCTGGGGAGGGTCGAGGAACTAACCCAGGACATCGAGGACTTCACCCCTGACATCTGCCTCGTCGATACGCCGGGTCAGATGGAGCTGTTCGCCTTCCGCAACACGGGCGCCGAGATAGCGGAGCGGCTCACCGACGCAGAGAAGGGGGTCTGCTACCTCTTCGACGCAGCCTTCTGCAGGGACCCCCTCAACTACGTGATGAACATGTTCCTGGCCAGCGCCATCAACACACGGTTCCAGCTCCCCCAGTTCCAGGTCCTGTCGAAGGTCGACCTCCTGAAGGAGGCAGAGCTCGGCGAGATCGTCGGCTGGGGCGAGGACCAGTACGCCCTCGAGGAGGCGGTGGACGTCAAGCTCTCAGGAATGAACAGGACGCTGAGCCAGGACATGATGGAGGTCATAGAGCGCATAGGGGTCGAGTTCAACCCGATCCCTACATCGGCGAAGACCCACGACGGATTTAATACCCTCTACGGTGAACTCCAGAGGGTCTTTACTGGCGGCGAGAAGTTCACGCCGTGAATCCCACCTGAAACGATTTCTCAAAATTATTAATACCTCAGAGGTCCCCCTTTCATTTCAGGGATTGTAATGACTCTGTATCTCACTCAGGATGAGGTGAAGCAGGTTCTGGACATGAAGAGCGCTTTCACAGCCGTGGAGAACGCCTTCAGGGAGATGGGGAACAAGGCGATAGAGATGCCGCCGAGGGTCTACCTCCACTTCCCGAAGGGCGTCCTCATCGCCATGCCCGCCTATATGCCGAACCTGAACGCCGCGGGCACCAAGCTCGTCACCGTCCACCCGAACAACAGGAAGGAGCACAACCTCCCCGCCGTACAGGCGAAGATAGTCATCAACAACATCGAGAATGGATCACCCCTCGCGATAATGGATGGAACATACATCACCGCGCTCCGCACCGGCGCGGCCGGGGCAGTGGGCATCAAGTACCTGAGCCACGAGGACGCCAAGGAGGTCGGGATATGCGGCCTCGGCGTCCAGGGCCGAAGCCAGATCATGGGCCTCATGGAGGTTCGCCCCAAGGTCAAGAAGGTGAAGGTCTACGACGTCATCCCAGAGGCGAAGGCCGCCTTCGTCAAGGAGATGAAGGCTCTCTACCCGAAGGTCGAGTTCGCCGCCGTCAACTCGCCAGAGGAGGCTGCCAGGGGCAGCGACATCGTCATCACATGCACGCCGAGCCCCACCCCGTTCATGAAGGGCGAGTGGCTAAAGAAGGGAGCCCACGTCTCCGCGATAGGAGCCGACACAGCCGCCAAGCGTGAGCTTGAGACCAGCGTATTAAAGAAGGCGGACAAGCTCGTCGTCGACTACATGCCGCAGGCCTTCGTCGTGGGAGACTTCGCCAAGCCGAAGGAGGAGGGCGCAATCTCCGAGAAGGATATCTACGCCGAGATGGGCGAGATCGTCTGCGGAGCCAAGAAGGGGCGCACCAGCCCGGACGAGATAACCCTATTCAAGGCGACCGGCTTAGCCATACAGGACGTTGGCACCGCTGCGAAGGTCTACGAGCTGGCGAAGAAGAAGGGGATAGGCAGGGACCTACCCTCCTAATTTTTTAGGAGACTAGAATAATCGACGTACTTGTTCTCGCAGGCGTTCCCTGGGCAGTAGAGTATCCTAGAATCCCCGATGTTCCTGGCTACCGCCATGATAGTCGAAGAGGTCTGGACGTACTCCCCGGTGGGGTTATGGTAGCAGATGGAGCCGGGGCCCTTCTCCGACCCGTGGTCTGAGGCGATCGCCTTGAGCGCGTCGATGGCGGAGTCCACGTCACTGGGCTGGAAGCCATTCAGGAGCTGCAAAGCACGTATCCTACGCTTCTCCGCGTTGATCCACATCCTCTCCGCCCTATCGGTCCACTCGATACCGGGTACAATCGTCAACGTTGTGACCACGTGCTTGCCTGGATCAAGCCGCTCAGAGTAGGTCTCCCTGTCCCAGACGACATGCCAGCCAGCCGTGGCGTCCAAGACGACGAAGTTCCCTCTCCTGTAGTCCCATTTGGCGTCGGGGTCGAGGAGGAAGCCTCTAGCCTCATCCGCGGAGCCGCAGCCCTCAAGGAGGTCGAGGGCGAGGAGCCCCCTGCTCCTAGCCGGTGCCTCGTCCCACTCCGTCTCCTGGTTCGTGATGGCCACGAGGAGGCCGGATTTGTTGAAGCCGACCCATGTTCCACCAGAGGCGACATCAACGGGGCAGAACACATCCCTCCTCCCCGGCAGCCTGCAAGGAGGGCACTCGATAGTGCCTCTACCCAGATATCTGTTGTGGAGCACCAAAATGGGATAATCATGCACGAGGCCGTACAGCACGATCAGAGTACACATACAGGCAGCTCCCTCGATCCCTTCAGGTTGACCAGGGTTTAGAATAAAGGGTTTGCGCGGGTCTCAACCTATTTAACCTCGACCGCAGAATAATAAGCCAGGTTTCTGATCATGGCGAAAACTCTTGAGGAACTCGCATCCACCGTGATATCCGACTACGTGACGAGGCGCATGAGCGTCTTCGATCCTGGCGACACCGCCTCCCGTGTCCTCGGCGAACTGAAGGAGACTGGCCGTTACGAGGCCCTCGTATCATCTGGGACGAAGGTCGGCCTCGTGACAGTCAGGGACCTCCTCGACGTGGATCAGTCGACACAGACGAAGATCGAGGGGCTCTGGAGGACCCTGACGCCCATAGAGTCTGAGAACACATTCAGGGGTGTCGCAGAGGCGCTGATAAGTGATAACATGAGGGCTTTCCCTGTCGTTGAGCACAGGAAGCTGGTAGGCATTATCTCCCAGGTCGAAATCGTTGCCGCCATGGTCGACGTTCCCGAACTCAAGGCGTATCCAGCGAAGGACTACGTGAAGAGACCAGTAGCGACCCTCGATTCTGGCGAGAAGGTGGCGCAGGCGAGACGCATGATGCTCGAGAGGGGGATAAGCCATGTGCCTGTCGTCGACTCTGGAAAGCTCATCGGCGTCGTCACGGCCATGGATATAGTCCACACCTTCATCACCCCCGGCTCGAGAATGGCGATGGGCGACAAGACTGGGGAAAAGTTGACACGTTTCCCGGGGCAGGTGAACGGGGTCATGGACGACCAGCCCCTAGCAATCGGCCTGAATGCGTCGATCCTCGAAGCCGTCAAAGGCATGCGTAACAGGGGGAAGAGTGCCTGCGTCATGGTGGACGAGAACGGCGCGGTGCTCGGCATCCTAACTCCTAGGGAGGTCCTGGTTATCCTCAAGGGGGCTGAGCCGGAGGAGCTCCCGGTCTCCATCCTCGGCCTCGAGGGGGAGGGCTTCTTCGAGAAGGAGATCGCCGAGGAAAAGGTGAGGAGGGTCGTGATCAGGAACATGAGGATCCACCCTGATATCAACCAGGTCTCAATAAGGATCAGGAGGCAGCAGAACAGTGGGGAGCGCGCTAGGTACCAGATAGCGGCGAGGGTACTCAGCCCGACGGAGCAGTTTAACGCCTCGACCGAGGGGTGGGACCTCCTTGCCTCCTTCGACGACCTCCTCGAGGCACTGGACGCCACCCTGAAGCGCGCTAAGAGGGGGCAGCCGAAGACGGCGAGGCGTGGGCGCGGCCGGATCTAATCCCGGATACCTTATCCGTCCAGCATCCTGACTTTCTTCGGTGAACGGCGTGGCCAAGTTCACGGTCATCGTAACCGAGCCTATAAACGAGGCCGGTATTAGGCTCCTCGGCGAACGGAATGTAAATGTCATCCAGATGCCGCCCGGATCGAAGGAGGGCGACCTTCTGAAGATTGTCTCCAAGGCAGACGGCCTCATCACCCGCGGGAGCATTAAGGTGACGAGGGAGATGATGGCTGCAAGTCCCCAGCTGAAGGCGATAGGCGTCCACGGTATGGGTTACGACCACGTCGACCTAGTCGCGGCGGGGGAGCTCAGGAAAGTGGTCTTCAACACGCCCGACGCCCTCACCGTCTCCGTCGCGGAAATGACCTTGGCGATGATGCTTGCCCTGACTAGGAGGGTCGTCGCTGCTGACAAGGCGGTGCGCGCCGGCGATTGGAACCGGAAGTACAGTGACTTAGTCGGCGCCGAGCTCGCGGGTAGGACCGTCGGCTTAATAGGCCTCGGAAGGGTTGGCGCCGCCGTCGCCCGGCGGTTGAAGATCTTCGACGTAGACCTCCTATACTATTCGAGGACTAGGCGCAGGGAACTCGAATCGTATATTGGTATTGAGTGGGCCGAGCTCGACGACCTCCTCAGCAGAAGCGACGTTATCAGCCTTCACGTTCCGGGCACTCCAGAGACTTACCACAGGATTAGCTCAAGGGAGTTCGGACTCATGAAGCATGGCGTCCTCATAGTCAACATGGCTCGGGGCAGAGTAATCGACCAAGAGGCGCTGTTGGATGCCCTCATGACCGACAGGGTCGCCGGCGCAGCCCTCGATGTATTCGAGGTCGAGCCCCTCGACCCGGCCCACCCGCTGACAGCGATGGACAACGTAATTCTGACACCCCATCTTGGCGGGAGCAGCCTTGAGGGGCTCAGGCGGATGGCGGTCCAGGTCACCGAGGGTGTGCTAGCGGTACTCGAAGGCCGTCTTCCTGAGAACAGGGTGGTTTAAGGAATAAACTTTCACGCGTTACGCCGCCTACAAGATTTGATCATGGGCCGCGAGGGTATCCAACCTTACTAGAAAACATTTAAAGCAGTTCGTATTTGGTTATGGGAAGGTGAAAACAATGCCCACCGTCACAGTAGACAAGAATAAGTGCACAGGCGCAGGTGTATGCGCCGAGGTCTGCCCAATGAACGTCTACGACATCGTAGACAGTAAAGCCCAGGCGACGCGCCCTGACGACTGCATCATGTGCCTGGCATGCGTCAACGCTTGCCCCAACCAGGCAATAACCGTTGAAGGCTAAACGTTTAGAGCCCCATTTCTATGGTCTAGGTTTTTCTCATTATAGCTGCCTAGTGCATTCTGACGGCTACGGCCCTGACTATGTCTGCTGTGTTCTCGCACCAGTCCGCGACGGTCTCCAGGGCGCTCAGGAACTCGCTGAGCAGGATCATCGAACCGGTGTTGAATGCGGGGAACTCGAGGTTCGCGAGGTCCCTCCTCGCCACGCTGTAGAGCTCGTCTATGTCCTCCTCGAGCAGCTCGACCTCGTTTGCTAGGTTGATGGCCTCCTTCGGGTCCTTCGGCAGCGCCTTGATGCAGTCGGTGAGGATGGATACGCAGTCCCTGTTGGCCTTACACATGTTCTGGGCGGACACCTTCATCTCCGGCGGCGCCTTATCAAATTTCAGGATGTTCAGCACCCGCCCAGCCTCCTTCGACCAGTCAGCTACCCAGTCAACAGCTCTGACGAGCTCCATCATGTCATCCCTCTCCTCCGGGAACATCTCGCTCTTCGTCAGGGCTTCTACCATCTCACGCCTCAGGCTGTCTGCCTCCGACTCCCACCTTGAGATATTGGTGAACGCCTTCTCGCACTCTTCTTGCTTGCAGTCCGCGGCGGCCTCGACCATGGTGTAGAGGTCCTGGACCGCGCTCTTCGTCAGCTCGAGGTGCCTCTCCATCATGCCGAGGACCTCCTCGCCGCGCTTTGGCGCGAACCAGCCAAAGAGTCTCTTAGACAATGATACGCCCAAACCTATTCTTGTAACAGTATTATAATAGCTTCTGTTATTCATGCGACGTGTGTATAGTATAAGAGAATTATCAGGGCGGGAATTGCGTGGAAAATTATAGTTATGAAGAGTATTAGCTTTGGCGATGCAGCGACCTTATTGGCCGAGTATTTCACGAGTTTGCTGAAGGGCTTCAACAGTGGGAGGAAGATCAGGGCGCCGATCACGTTCACTGAGAGGTGGACAAGCCACACTCCCATGGAGATCGGGTCGCCTGTGGCTAGGGCCGCGACCATGACGTCGAAGACGGTCCCGATGTTAGCTCCAAGGATGTAGGGTAGGATGTAATAGTCGGCGCTGAGGACGCCACTCGAAGCCAGGGGAATGAGGAGGGAGACCATGACGGTCGTGCTCGGCACGAGCATTGTGAAGATGAGGCCTGCGAAGAAGGCCCTTATAGGTTTCTTGAATGTTGCCCTGATGAGGTTCCATGACTTTGGCATGCTGAAGATCTCCGTCATGTACTTCTCGACTCCTCCTAGGGCTAGGATCAGCGTGACGCCGCCGATTATGATGCCAGCCCAAGCTGGGATTACATCTAGGAATGGTCCAACCCATGGCGTGATGACGTCGAGGAGGCTGGGTATCTCTTTCAGCCAAGCCGCACGGACGAAGATGTAGCTACCCTGCTGAGCTATTTTCGTCAATAAACCGAAGAAGACCTCTCCAGAGTAGAATATGGCGACTGTAAAGAGGTTGTAGATCACATGAGATAATGTGACGTTGAAGACGGCCGCGTGTTCACCTTTTCCCCTCAACCTGCCGAAAACGGATATGAGGAAGGGAGTTACTGTGGTACCCAGCTCTGCGCCAAGTATCGACGCCACAGCAAGGGATAATGGCATCGCGCCAGAGGCAGTGAAAGCGACGACTATTGAGTCGAATGCGCCGCTGCTGTGGAGCAGCGCCGTGGTTATCCAGCCGGCGAAGACAGCGCTCGTGGTGTCCCTGACGACGAGGACGATGTTCTGGGCTAGGAACTCGCCCATCAGGGCGGCTGACTCCTTGATCAGGACTATGGCTGAGATGAAGAAGTAGAGCGCGATCAGAGAACCAGCCACGTTCCTGAATCTATAGCCCAAGCTTCTCCTATTAGCGTCGAGCCTTCGGGATAAAAGAATAATTTATATATGTTCTATAGAGCTATATAGAAAAACAATATTTCAGTGAAAAATTATGTTGGAAGCCCTTCGTTCTCCCCAAATGTCGACGCCGAAACCTTTCAAAATATCATATAGTGCTGGTAGGGGCAGTCCTACAACGTTGAAGAAGCATCCCTCAATTCTCTCCACGAAGACCGCGCCTGACCCCTGTATCGCGTACCCTCCGGCCTTTCCTAAAGGTTCCCCTGAGGCGACATAGGCCTCTAGCTCGTCGTCTGGGATATCGCGCATGAAGACTCTTGTCTCAACTGTTCTATTCTCTGTCTTCCCCGTATCAGTGTCCAAGACTGCTAGGCCCGTGACGACGAGGTGTTGGACGCCTCTGAGGTTTCTCAGCATCTCCCCAGCCTCCCTCTTGCTCCTCGGCTTTCCAAGCATCTTTCCGCCTAGGACGACGATGGTGTCGGCGCCGATGATGATACTGTGCGGGTGACCAGCTGCGACAGATTCGACTTTCTTGGAGGCGTTCTCAACGGCTCTAGTCGATGGGCTAGGGGCAGTGCTCGTCTCAACTTCTCCAGGATCGGCGACTGTGAAGGGCAGCCCGATCTGGTTGAGGAGACTCCTTCGTCGAGGGGAGGTCGACGCCAAGACTATGAGACGCGTGCTCATATCATCATACCCGTATCGAATATCCTGAGAGAGCTCGTTATTTTAAATTGGATGGTATCCTACGCATTTGGCTGAACAACTGCAGAGAACCGTGTTTCTTCATTCCAACGGTTGGAAGAAACATTGTACTCATGACGATGATAGACTTCGAACAGGCATCCCCGATTAATACGACGGGAGAAGTTGAGGAGTCATTCCAGAGATTCACTCACCACTCCCCCACACACGTATCCAACACCGTTTTAAGCGGAAAAAAGGAATAAACATCGAAGAATCGTCATCGGTCAAGCTGGTGTGAGTGTATGGAGAAGGTCTATTACGATGAGATCAAGATACCCTGGGGGTCGATGTGGGCTGCCTCGACCGACAAGGGCCTCCTGCAGCTGAGCCTCCTCGGCACCGAGAAGGGGCTAATATCATCTATAAAGGAAAAGGTTAAGGCCGAACTCATCCGGAAACCGGACAAGTTCAAGGACCTTCACGGGCAACTCGAAGCCTACTTCAAGGGGAAGCCGGTGAGCTTCGACGTCGACTTTGACCTGAGGGGAACCGAGTTCCAGAAGGACGTCTGGAGGGCGATCCACGACATACCATATGGCTACCTATCATCGTATGGGCTCATGGCGAAGGAGATCGGGCGACCCAGGGCGTGCAGGGCGGTGGGCAACGCGGTCGGCGACAACCCCATAGGCGTCGTCATACCCTGCCACAGAGTCGTCTGGTCGAACGGCGGCCTCGGCGGCTTCGGCGGAGGCCTCTACACGAAGCGTAGGCTCCTCACAATCGAGGGCGTATTCAAGACCGCCGAGGGCACCCCGGAAAAGGACATAGACCTCCGCCAGTTCTTCAAGCTCCACCGCTAACGTTTTCACTCCAATAGACTTTTTATTCAATGAGGCTATCTTATGTGTATTGTTACGGGGACGATATCCCACGAGACTAACGTCTTATCCACAATCAAGACCGACCTCGACGAGTTCAGGAGTAGACACCTCCTTTATGGTGACGAGGTCTTCCAGAGGTTCAGAGGCACGAAGACCTCCGTAGGCGGCATAATCGCAGGGTGCGAGAAGCACAGCTACGAGCTTATCTCCACCGTTTTCGCCTCAGCGACCCCAAGCGGCACGATTACATCCGAGGCTTACGACACAATCCTGGGTATGATGCTCGACGGCATCAGGAAGGCAGAGCCAGTAGACGGCGTCGCCCTTCACCTTCACGGTGCCGGCGTCGTGGAGAATCACGAGGACCTAGAGGGGCACGCTCTCAGCGAGGTCAGGAAGCTAATAGGACCGAAGCCCATGGTCGCCACCTTCGACCTTCATGCCAACTACACGAAGCAGATGGTTGAGAGCGCGGACATTCTCGTAGGCTACGACACTTACCCCCACATCGACGAGTACGAACGTGGCGTCGAAGCCATAGACCTCTTGGCCAAGCTCTTAGATGGGAGCCTGAAGCCGGCGAAGGCATTCAGGCAGCCTTCAATGATGCCGGCTCTACAGGCCCAATTCACTGGAAAATACCCGATGAGCAGGCTGATAGAGGAGGCCCACAGGATGGAGGCTCTGCCAGGGGTGGAGACGATCACCGTCGCCGCCGGCTTCCCGTGGAGCGACTTCGCCGACGTCGGAATGAGCTTCATAGTGACAACGAATGACGATCAGAGCCTCGCCGACCAGTTAGCTGACGAACTCAGCGACCTAGTATGGAGCCTGAGAAGAGACTTTCTTGTTAAACCGACGCCGGTCAAGGAAGCTCTGAGGAAGGTGAAGGACGCCATCCAGGGGCCCATAGTGCTCGCCGACATCGGTGATAACCCGGGCGGAGGTTCCCCATGCGACGGTACCGTCGTCCTGAGAGCCGTCCTAAAGGCGGGCCTAACTGGCGGCGTATTCGCCGTCATGGCTGATCCAAGCTCCGTGGAGAAGGCGGCAGAGGCTGGCGTAGGGAACACCGTCACGCTGAACCTAGGCGGTCACATCGACGACATGCACGGGGCGCCGCTCAGCGTCACAGGGACCGTGAAGCTGCTCTCGGATGGTAAGTGGTTCGTGAAGGGACCAATGGGAACCGGCACGGAGACTGACATGGGTAGGACCGCGGTGTTGAACGTCGCCGGCAATGAGGTCATAGTCACTACGAAGAGGCTGCAGCCCCTCGACCTCCAGCTTTATAGGAGCCTCGGCATCGAGCCGACCGAGAAGAAATTCATAGTCGTGAAGTCTTCGGTCCATTACAGGGCCACCCATGAGCCTATCGCCAGGGAGATCATAGAGCTCGACACGCCTGGCCTAACAAGCCCGAGGCTCGCTGGCTTCGGCTTCAAGAAGATCAGGCGCCCCATTTTCCCACTGGACATGGAGATGCTGGGAATCACCGAGCTGAAGAAGATGGACGAGGAATAGTCCCCAGGATTTTTTCGTATTCTCTGATGTGTAGATCGATCACCCGACGGAGCTCGTGAATCTTCGAGACATACCTGTAGCCCTCCTCGCCCATACGCCGCCACCTATCATCATCCAACAGCCACCTCAGGCCAGCGCCGAGACTGCCCTCATCCGCGTGGAAGCCGAAACTGCTGGCGAAGCCATCAGGGTTGTGGAAGCTGAGGATGGCGCAGCGGTGGGCCGAGGCCTCCAGAAACGAGACAGGCAGGCACTCGCTCACGCTCGTGTTCACGAGCACCCACGCCTCGTCGAGGATGTCCTCCTTCTCCTTCCCCAACACAAAGCCGGGGAGCGACAGGTTCCCTATGCCCCCGTAACTCTCCCTGAGCCGTCTATCCAAGCGCTCATCGTGGGCCTTCCCGAGAGCCACGAACTTAATGTCAGTGAACTCCTTGGCCAGATCGAAGAAACGTTCTGGCCGCTTCTCGGCGTCGAACCTCCCAAGGAAGCACACCGTAGGCTCCGACGCTTTTCTCGGAGGCAGTACAGGTATTTTCACGGGGTTCGGCAGAAAGCCGGGGTTTCTTGGGAGACCATAGATCTGTTTAGCCTTCGATATCGTCGAATATGCTTGGCAGTAGACGGCATCGACCATCCTCACGCCTTGCCTGACGCGCCCCTCCATGAGGGCGTTGTATAGCCTTCGCCTCAGAGGGTAGTAGCCGTAGACTCGCCTCCAGTCCTCGTCCATCTTGGGGTTCTGGCACGTGACGACGTGCTTCCTTCCGGGCATAGCCTCCTGCGCCTTTAGAGTCCCCCAGCTCGGCTCCTCCGAGTGGAAGACATCGGAGTCGCAAAGCCTGTAGATGCCGCCCGTGAGTGGGTAGCTCCTGAGCGGGAAGCTGCGGATCGTCATTCCCTCAACATGTTCGACGGGCCTCTGCCCCTCGCCCCTGGGGACGACCACCGAGACCTCCACTCCCCGCTCGGCGAGGCCCTCGCCGATCATCCTGGTGGATGCGCCGAATCCACCGTATCTGCCCCAGCCGAAAAGCTCCGTCGCGACGAGGCAGACGGAGAGGTCCATAATGATAAATCAACTTTCAAATACTTATAAAAGATGGGGCTGGCTCCTGTGCGGGTCCTCGTGGTGACGCCAACCTATCCAAGGTTCAGGGGAGACTTCCATGGTCGGTTCATCCAGGACCTCTGCCTGAGGATCAGCCGTCTAGGAGTCGACCTCACAGTGCTGGCTCCTAGGAGCCGCACGATGGCGCCTTACGATTCGCCGTTCACCGTGAGACGGTTCGCCTACCTGCCTTCTCAACGTTTTGAGGTCCTGCCCGAGAGGACGATGAAGGGGGCATCAATGGGGTACTTGGCGCAGCTACCGCCTTACCTAGCGTCAGCTTACCTGAGCATGGCCAGGGAGAGGGTAGATGTGATCCACTCCCACCTGACGATCCCCCTGGGGTTCATGGCATCTATTCTGCCTGTCAAAGCCCCGAGGCTTGTGACCTGCCACGGGAGTGACTGCACCCTGCCCATCGAGAGGCCACTGTACAGGCCCTTCGTCAGGCGCACCCTGAGGAAGGCTGACAGGGTCGTCGCCGTCTCGGATTATGTCAGGCGCCTCGCCATAATGCTCGGTGCCAACGAGGGTGGGATTGAGAGGATCTATCTAGGGGTCGATGTCGAGCGATTCAAGCCTTCCGATGATAGACGCCGCCTCAGGGAGAGATACGGGATACCTCCCAACGCCACCGTGATAGGGACATTAGGTCGCCTTGTCTCAGAGAAACGTGTGGAAGACCTTATCGTGGCGGCCAATGAGGTAAGCGGGAGGATCGACGCTTTCTTCGTCGTAGGGGGAGGTGGCCCTGAGCTTGGTCGCCTCAAGTGGCTGGCCGGAGACTTAGGGGTCGAGAACATCATGTTCACGGGTGAGGTGCATGAGCCCGAGATATTTCATAAGCTCCTCGATGTATTCGTCCTAGCCTCTGTGAGGGAGGGGTTATCAGTGTCCCTCCAGGAGGCTATGGCGTCTGGATGCGTTCCGGTAGCTGCTAAAGCCTGTGGCTCCCCAGAGCTCATCACAGAAGGCAAGAACGGATACTTTTACAAACCTGGAGATGCCGTGGAATTGGCTGATAAGATACTAAAGGCTACAGAGAACCCACGACTAGGGAAGATGGCGAGGGAGACGGTCGTCGAGGGGTTCAACATCGACAGGAGCGCGGCCCGTTACGTCGAGATCTACAATGAGCTTGCCTTAATAGGCTCCAACAGATGATTTTTACTAGTGGACATCATATTTGTAGGTTGAGTGTCCTTGACGAGGATCGCTGGGGTGGACGAGGCCGGTAGGGGGTGCGCGATAGGCCCTCTCGTCGTCGCCGGCGCCGTCTTCAGGCACGAGGACGTCCCGAGGCTCGTTGAGATGGGCGTCAAGGATTCCAAGAAACTAACGGCCAGAAGGAGGGAGGCTCTGGTCGGCGAGATAATGGAGCTCGCTCTAGATGTCAGGTACTTCGACCTCGTCCCCGCAACCATCGACAAGGTCGTCCTCAGGAACGTCAAGCTGAGGAAGCTGAACTACCTCGAGGCGATGGCAATGGCACGAGTCCTGAGGGAGCTTGGGGTAGATGAGGCGTACATAGACCCCTCAGATGTCGACCCTGACCGATACGCCCGCCAAATTTTAAGAGTGCTGCCCGATAAGCCCTACCTCGTCTGCGAGGTGAATGCCGATGAGAAATACCCCGTTACCTCAGCCGCCTCGATCCTAGCCAAGGTGAGGCGTGACTCAATAGTAGCCGAGTTGAGGGAGAGGTACGGAGACTTCAACTCCGGCTACATGCACGACGAGAAGACCGTCAGCTTCCTCGAGAAGTGGTTCAAGGAGAACACGGAGTGCCCGGACTTCATAAGGGCGTCATGGGCGCCTGTGCAGAGGATAATGCAACGCCGGATCTAACGCCTGGCGAGGACTAAAGCGTGGTCCTTCTCGAATGGGTCGAGCTCAACCAACTCCTCTATGGTGAAGCCGCCGCGCCTCAGGACATCGACCTGCTCCGCGTATACTGTGCCGGGTTCCTTGGTGACGTCCACGCTCCGTGACTTTATCGATAGCATCGCGTATCCACCTCGACTCAGGAATAGGGACGCGTTCTTCAAAACGATCTCAGCCTGGTCGGGCTGGGCGACGTCCGCGAAGATAACGTCTACCTTCGGGAGCTGCGCCGAGTATCGCCATGGCTCCCGTGCGTCTCCGAGAATGGGTGAGATATTCCGCCTGAACCTGGCCACGTTGTCTATCAGGTCCCTCATGGACCTGGCGGAGAAATCGACTCCCCAGACGTGGCCTTCCCCCCCTACGATGTCGGAGACGTGGCTGCACGTGGTGCCTGACGCGACACCGAGGTAAAGGACATTACTCCCACTCCTAATGGGTACCTTCCCGAGCCCCTTCATTATGGCGGCGGCGAGCTTGCTCCTCGTCGGGTTCCAAGACCTGTATTCATCCTCACCGACCTGAACCAGCTTCTCCCCGTAGACTGTTCTGCCCGGCACGAGGTTCCTCGTCACGAGGATGTGCTGATCGTTTTCAACGAAATATATGCCCTGAGATATTTCCCTCAGCTTTGGGTTCGTCAAGAAAGGCTCAGCCCGTGCTCTCAGAAGGCTTAGCCTCTATGTCCTGCTCAAGCACCCTCGACTGGTCGACGGCGAGCTTCTGGAGCCAGACAATGGGTGTCTGGAGTTCACCGACGCGCTTCGCGAAGTGGTGGCAGTTCGTGTATGCGGGTGTCTTGCAGACGCGGTTGAAGAAGTCCTTCGTTATCTGGACATCGCAGTCGTAGATGTACGGGCAGTCTCTGCGCCCAAACTTCTCCTGTAAGGCCTCAGAAAAAGTGGACATCCAATTCACCGGTCCTGAGATGATGCATTGATAAGATAGATTCGTGATATGTAAAGCTTTAGAAGATGCATAATTTCGCTTCTAAACACCCTTTCAGAGGGCTGAAGCCTATGGATGAGTCGATGTGGGCTCGATTGTCTAAGTTACATAAAATTGACGGTCAGCGTATCTTGAGTGTCCATGTATGTTCCTTGAGGCAGGTGAAATCTATGCAGGGCGAGAACGTCGACATCGGGTCGAAGCCGATCCTCAACCATGTGACTGCCCTCATGAAAGGGTTGCAGGAGGCGGAGAGTGTGAACGTGATGGCGAGGGGGAGGGCGACAAGCAGCGCGGTGGACGTCGTCGAGGTGACGCGGAGGAGCTTCCTGAACGGCCTCCTCGTCGACGACATATCGATAGGAACCGAGAGGCTGGGAGAGGCCGAGGCCCTCAGGAACGTGTCGACGATATCCATCAGGTTGAAGAATAGCGCATAAGGTCAACAGGTCATCTAGCCTGATTCAGGTGTCTTAATCAGGCCCCTCTCCAGTTCCTCTTTCAGTTGCTCCCCTATCTTGTTGCCTGTGAACGCGTCTGCTCTGGCTGCTAAGGCTAGCTTAGCGGCGAAGTGGCGCGCCCTTATTCCGCGCTCATCTCTCGGAGCGGCGTTCACGTAGGGGTGCTGGAAGATGAGGCCATGCTTCGGCGGCTTCGCCTTCGTCTTCAGGGCACGGTACATCGCCTTCTCGGCGCCGAGGATCTGGATCGTCCCCGTCGGCATCATGGCCAGGCGCCTGATACCGCCCGCCTTCTCTATCAGCTTCGCCGCTAGGACAGGGCCCGCCAGAACCGAGAGATTCGGTGCGGTCTCCTCTGCAAGCCTCGACACGTAGTCTGTTAGCCTGTCCCTGTGCTCATAGGTCTCTAGGACATGGGATGCGAACCGCTGTATCTCGACAAGGTCGTCATGACTCAGGTCTCCGCCCATCGACCTCTTCACTGCTGATAGTATCGAGGACACCTCGCGTCTCTGAAGCCCAAGTTTTTCGAGCCTCTCCTTGTTGAGCCCCGACCTGTCCCCTGCCTCTGTGACTATCTTAGCATATGCAATGTGGTCCTTTACGATCCGGCTAAGCTCTGGGAAGTGGAGGCCATACCACTCCCTAACCCTGCTCGAGAGGCCGTTGAGAGCCGTGTCGAGCTCGCCTAGGAGCTGAGTCGTCTGTGTGATGAGTGCCTCCCTATCAGACAGTGCCCGCCGCACGGCCTCGGCAGCCATGATGTTCGAGACCTCGCCGCTGAGATCATTTAGTGCTTGCTGATCTTCCGCTACGCCGTTCTCTTTGGCGAGGGCTGGGAGGATGTCTCTGATCCTATCCTCCGCCTCTAGGAATTCTTTCACATCGACTTCGAGGCCATACTTCTCCCTAATGACCTCCGCGAGGCGTCTGTTTGTGAGGCTGATCCTCTTGAACCCACGCTTGACAAGCCCCTCCACTACCTTTGAGGCCTCATGGCTCAACTCGCCCTCCGCCTGCTTGTCCAGCGCTGAAGCGATCTGCTTGGGGTCGCGGGGATATGTGGCCTTCTCAATGACCGCCCCTCGGTCGTCGGTAGCGAATACGCCAATGATGGTCTCGACGAGGTTTGCCTCGGCTCTTCTCGTCTCGGACATAATCAGCTCTCAAGCCTCCATAAGTTTATGTAATGCGCTTATGAGTAGTTGAGGGAGGATTGTCGAAAATAAGCTTAACCGTGGATGTCGCCGGACTTGGGCTCCGGTCACCCACGATGAACGCTTCCGGCGTCCTCGGTATGTCCGCACCTCTCCTCCGCAGGGTTTACGAGGCCGGCGCGGGCGCGGTGGTCACGAAGAGCCTAGGCCCTGAGCCGAGGGCCGGCCACCCGAACCCGACGATGGTCGCCGTCGAGGGCGGCTTCCTTAACGCGATGGGGCTCCCGAACCCGGGCGTCGACAGCTTCATCGACGAGATCAAGGAGCTGAAGGAGGAAGGGATTCCTGTCGTCGCCAGCTTCTTCGGCTCCAGCGTCAAGGACTTCGAGAGGAGTGCTAGAGTCCTCTCTGAGGCAGGAGTCGACGCCCTCGAAATAAATTTCAGTTGCCCCAACGTCGAGGAGGAGATGGGAATGCTCGCCTCGGACGCCGCCAACGTTGAGAGGGTGACCGCTGCCATCAGAGGCGCCACGGACAAACCCGTCTTCGTCAAGCTCTCCCCCAACGTAACCGACATAGTCGAGATAGCGAGGGCAGCCGAGAAGGGAGGCGCCGACGCCATAACCGCAGGGAACACCCTGAAGGGGATGGCGGTCGACATAGACTTTCGCAGGCCCGTGCTCGCGAACATCACAGGGGGTCTCTCTGGCCCCGCCTTAAAGCCAGTCGCTCTGAGATGCGTTTGGGAGATCGCGGAGGCCGTCCACATCCCCATAATCGGCTGTGGCGGTGTATCGACATGGAGGGACGCAGTCGAGTTCCTACTCTGCGGCGCCTCCGCCGTCGAGGTGGGAACGGCAATCAAAACTCACGGATTCGAGGTCTTCCGGGACATCAACGAGGGCTTGACCAACTACATGGAAAAGAACAGATTCAAGTCGGTTAAGGAGGTCATAGGGCTTGCACACAGATGCTGACGAGACGAGGGCGGTTACAATAACCCGGGTCGTTAGGGAGATCCCCGACATCACGACCCTCTACTTTCGCGACGAACGTGAGGCTCGACCTGGCCAGTACTTCATGATCTGGGTGCCGGGTTTAGACGAGGTGCCCATGTCGATTTCGTCGATGGACGGCGAGGAACACTCCGTATCGGTGCGTGTCGTCGGCGAGACCACCAGAGCCCTCGCCGAACTACGGACTAGGGAGAGGATAGGGGTCAGGGGGCCCTTCGGGAACGGCTTCAGCGTTGAGGGGTCTAAACCCCTATTGGTCGGGGGCGGAACAGGCATAGCCCCTCTAGTGGCACTGGCCGAGATGATGGTCTCCACAGGTATTCGCCCGACCTTCCTCGCCGGCGCGAGGAGTTCAGACCAGATACTATTCAGAGACCGCCTCGGCAAGCTGCTCGGAGACCGCCTCATAGTCTCCACGGACGACGGCTCTTACGGGCTGAGCGGCTTCGCATCCATGCACGCCTCAGAGATGATGGAGACGAATAGTTTCGACCACATCTACCTCTGCGGCCCGGAGCTGATGATGGCGAAGGTTTTCGAGGTAGCCGAGGCAAAGCGTGTGCCAGTCCAGGCGAGCCTTGAGAGGTACATAAAGTGCTCGTTTGGGCTCTGCGGCAGCTGCGCCATAGGCCCCTACAGAGTCTGCAAGGATGGCCCCGTCTTCGACTCGGAGATGCTCCGAAAGGTCAAGGGGGAGTTCGGCCTCAGGCGCATGGACCAAGCGGGCAGGATGATCAGAGTCGATCACTGACCGCTGCTGTTATCAAGGCTTAGTGACAACTATACCCTCATGTCTAGCGAGAAGGCTCAGGTAGACATCCTGTTCCAGTGCTTCTACATCTCGATGGGCGTGAAGGAAGGACACCCTATGCTCACGATGAGGTGGCCGCTGACGCCGATGCCGCCCGACGAGGTGCTTCAGGCCTACGGCGGCCTCACCTTCAACGTGGGCTCCACCAACTCCCTCCTCATCAGAGACGAGGGGAAGAAGATCGTCGTCGACCCCGGGATACTCCAGCTCGGCAGGTACGGCGCCTTCACGAAGAGGCTCGCCGAGTTCGGGCTGAAGCCCGCGGACGTGGACATGGTCGTGAACACCCACTGCCACTACGACCACGTCGAGGCGAACTACCTCTTCAAGGGGAAGCCGCTGATCATCCACGAGAAGGAGTACGAATACTGCGCTGAACTCTACTGGCCCGAGTGGAGGCAAGCCTACTTGGATATCATGAAGGTGGAGACCCTCAAGGGACCGAAGAAGCTGACGGAGAACGTCAGGATCATTGAGACCTTAGGCCACACGCCTGGGAGCATAAGCGTCCTCGCCGAGACTAGGGATGGACTCGTCGCCTGCATCGGTGACGCCGCGGTGGTCAAGGAGGACTACCTAGAATTCAGGCCGCCGATGGTGGTGACGAAGAACATAGACTCCGTTGTCTCCGTCGAGAGCCTCAAGAGGGTGGCGGCGCTTAAGCCGGCCCTCGTGATACCGGGACACGACGCCCCGTTCAGGCCCTGAGAAAGGTTTATAGAGCTTCGGGCAGTATCGATGGGCGGTGAATAGATGCCGACGCACGGTTCGCTTACCAAGGCGGGCAAGGTGAGGGCGCAGACGCCCAAGGTTGAGTCTACACCGAGGAACCATCCCAGCCCGCGGAGGAGGAACAAGATCAACTACGTCAAGAGGGTAGTCCACGCGCCCCAGGAGCCCAGGTTCAGGGGCAGGGGCGAGCGTTACTAACCCAATCTACGATATTTTAATTAGAGCCTCGTTTTAAGTGGAAACCAGCTTGGAGACAGCCCTAAGAGAGATAATCGACAGACTTCTAGAAACGCCCAGTTTAGACAGGACTGCGGTTGACAGGGTCAAGATAGAGGTTTCTAGGAGATACGGCCTCGAACGCATACCGAGGAACTCCGAGATTATCAGGTCGCTCACCCAGGAGGAATCAGAAGTACTGCTACCATTCCTGAGGAGGAAGGTGAGCAGGGTGATGAGCGGCGTCAGCGTCGTAGCCGTCATGACGAAGCCATACCCATGCCCACACGGGAGGTGCGCCTACTGCCCCGGCGGCCCCGACGAGGACAGCCCCCAGAGCTACACGGGCTACGAGCCCGCCGCCATGAGGGGGAGGCAGAACCAGTACGACCCCTACGCCCAGGTGAGGAGCCGCATCGGCCAGCTGGAATCCATAGGGCATACGGTGGACAAGGTTGACCTCATCATCATGGGCGGAACCTTCCCGGCCTCACCCAGGGAGTACCAGGAGGGCTTTGTCAAGGGCTGCCTCGACGCAATAAGGAATAAGGATTCGTCCTCGTTTTCCGAGGCGAAGCTGAACGCCGAGGCCAGTGGGATCAGCAACGTCGGCATCACTGTAGAGACTCGGCCCGACTGCGTCAGGCCCGCAGATGTTGACGCTATGCTTGAGCTGGGCGTCACAAGGGTGGAGCTCGGCGTACAGAACGTCTACGACGACATCTACAACCTCGTGAACCGGGGCCACACAGTAAGCGACGTGGTCGACGCGACGAGGAGCCTGAAAGATGCCGCCCTGAAGGTCTGCTACCACATGATGCCTGGGCTGCCCGGCTCCTCAACGGAGCGCGATCTTGAGGGCTTCAGGACGATCTTCAAGGACCAACGGTTCAGGCCGGACATGATCAAGATCTACCCGACCCTGGTCGTCGAGGGGACGAGGCTCTACGACTGGTGGAAGGCTGGAGTATACGAGCCCCTCGGGACGGAGGAGGCGGCTGAACTAGTCTCCATGGTGAAGGAGATGACTCCACCCTGGGTGCGTATCATGCGTGTCCAGAGGGATATACCCCTGCCATACATAGATGCAGGTGTCGACAAGAGTAACCTCCGGCAGCTCGCGCTTGAGAAGCTCACAAAGCGGGGCGCAAGGTGCAGGTGCATCAGATGCAGGGAGGTCGGACATATTGTCGAAGGCGGTGTCGAGCCGAAGCCTGAGAGGATCGAGGTAATCCATCAAGCCTATGAGGCGTCTGAAGGGATCGAGGTCTTCGTATCCGCCGAGGACCGCATAGCCGACACCTTGGTTGGCTTCCTCCGCATGAGGATTCCATCCGAGAGGACCACGCGCCCGGAGATCGACGCCAACACAGCCCTCGTCAGGGAGCTCCACGTTTACGGCAGGATGGTGCCAGTCGGAGGCAGGCTCCCAGATGCTTGGCAACACAGAGGTTGGGGTGGGTTCCTGATGGCGGAGGCGGAGAGGCTGGCCGCCGAGGAGTATGGCAGGAAGAAGATGGTGGTCATGAGCGCCCTCGGAACGAAAGCGTACTACGCTAGGCTCGGCTACGAGAAGGAGGGCGTCTACGTCTCAAAAAGGCTTGGCTAATAGGCGTTTTCACTCGAGGCTTCTACGGATGAGTGAGACCGAGAAGAGGTTCGCCATCTTGAAAATCTAGCCCGGCGCCATTCTTAATAGATCGGGACACTGTAGAAGAACCTGATTCTGAATGACGGCTGATGCTCTTCCCGGCTACAGGGGGAGGCTGAGGGAGGCCCTCTCAGAGGCAGGCACCGGCGTCGGAGACATCATACAAGTAGAGTCAGACGGCGGCGTCTATCAGGGCGTCCTGATGCCCCGAGTCGAGTCGGCTGACGATCTGCACATAGTCATCAAGCTTAAGAGTGGTTATAATGTCGGAGTAGCATTCAACAACTCCGTTAGGGTCAAACGCGTCGGCGAGGCGACGAAGCCCGAGTTCAAGCCCCCGCCCATACCAGAGGCAAAGGAAGGACTACCGAGGGTAAGCATTGTCAGCACGGGCGGCACCATCGCGAGCAGGGTAGATTACGTAACAGGCGGAGTCTACGCGGCTATATCAAGCCGTGACCTCCTCAGCATAGTCCCAGAGCTCGCGGACATCGCCAGAGTCGAGGCGGATATACTCTACAGCGTCTTCAGCGAGAACATAAACTCCAGCCACTGGTCCGTCATGGCAAGGAGAGCGAAGGAGAAGATCAAGGAAGGCTGCTCGGGCGTCGTGATTACCCACGGCACGGATACACTAGGTTACTCGGCAGCGGCGCTGAGCTTCGCTCTACAGAACCTCCCGGTCCCGGTCGTACTCGTCGGTTCCCAGAGGAGCAGCGACAGGCCTAGCAGCGACTCGGCGACCAACCTCGTCGCGGCCGTGACAGTTGCATCGAAGGCTCCATTCGCCGAGGTAGTCGTGGGCATGCACGACACGACTTCAGATGACAGCGTAGCCTTCCATCGCGGGACGAAGGTGAGGAAGTGCCACACGAGCGCGAGGTACGCTTTCAGGTCTGTCAACGCCGAACCCCTCGCGAGGTACTCGGGCGGCGAGGTGAAGATGCTCTCCAGCGACTACAGGAGGAGGCAGAGCGGTGAAGTCCGGTTGAGGGGTAGGTTCGAGGAGAAGGTCAGCCTCCTCAAGTTCCACCCGGACTTCGACTCGGCCATCATAGACTTCCTGGTCGAGAAGGGCTACAGGGGCATAGTCCTCGAGGGGACCGGCCTCGGCCACGTGAGCGATGGATGCTTCGAGGCAATAGAGAGGGCGAACGACGCTGGCGTGGTGCTGGGGATGACGAGCCAGTGCATCTGGGGCCGCGTGAACATGAACGTCTACTCGACCGGCAGGGAGCTTACAAGGAGAGGCGTCGAGCCTCTGGGCGACATGTTGCCGGAGACAGCTCTCGTCAAGCTGATGTGGTGCCTCGGCCAGACGAAGGACCGTGAGAAAGCCCTACACCTGATGAAGGCGAACCTAGCCGGTGAGCACGGCGATAGGACGACCTACGCGGAGGCCTCGGACTGATGAACTACGATGAGCTGGGGCTGAAGGTCGGCATCGAGGTCCACCAGGAGCTCGCCACTAGCCACAAGCTCTTTTGCTCGTGCCCGTCCAGGCTCTCGGAGGCTGAGCCGGAGTACACGTTCACGCGCCGCCTCCGTCCGAGCCAGAGCGAGCTAGGTGAGGTCGACCCCGCCGCCCTCTTCGAGTTCATGAAGGGGAAGACCATACTCTACGAGGCGGACAGGCGGACGAACTGCCTTGTTGAGATGGACGAGGAGCCGCCTGGGCCGATGAACAGGGAGGTGCTGGACATAGTGCTCTCCTTCGCCCTCATGGTGGGCTCGAGGCCGGTCGACGAAGTCCACGTGATGCGGAAGATGGTCGTCGACGGCAGCAACACCGGCGGCTTCCAGAGGACATGCGTCACAAGCCTCGGTGGATCAGTCGTTGTTGGGGGTAAGAGCTACGGCCTGCAGCAGATAAGCGTCGAGGAGGACGCGGCCCGCAAGATGGGCGAGGAGGGGGATATCATCAGGTACCGCCTCGACAGGCTCGGCATCCCCCTCGTGGAGGTCGCCACGGCGCCGGATATGTACACTCCTGAGGAGGTCTACGAGGTCGCGAGGCGCATAGGGAGCATCCTCCGATCGACGGGCAGGGTCAGACGCGGCATCGGCACCATCAGGCAGGACCTGAACGTCTCCGTGAAGGGTGGAGCGGTCGTCGAGATCAAGGGCGTCCAGGACCTGAACATGATGCAGACGATCGTCGAGTACGAGGCCCTAAGGCAGTCGAGACTCATCGAGGTCGCCGAGGAGCTGAGGAGAAGGGGTGTCAAGTCTTCGAGTCTCGTAGACAAGCAGATCGATGTCACCGACGTCTTCGCTGGAACCGAGTGCAAGATAATCAAGGGCGCCACGAAGGCTGGTCACAGGGTCTACGCCGTCAGGCTCCCCGGTTTCGCCGGCCTAACTGGCTTGGAACTCTGCCCCGACAGGCGGTTTGGCACCGAGATGGCGGACAGGGCGAGGTACAAGGGTGGCGTCAAGGGAATATTCCACACCGACGAGCTGCCGGGGTACAACATTTCCCTGGAGGAGGTCGAGGCGCTGAGGAAGAAAGCTAGGTCTTCGGAGGGCGACGCCGTTGTCATCGTCGCCGACGAGAAGAGGAAGAGCAGGAACGCCCTCTCCGCCGTCGTCGAGAGGGCCCTTGAAGCCCTCGACGGTGTGCCAGCTGAGACGAGGGCGGCCAACCCAGACAGCACGACGAGGTTCACAAGGCCTAGACCAGGGGCAGCGAGGATGTACCCCGAGACCGACGTCAAGGCAATCACCGTGACACCAGAGTGGATCGAGGGGCTCAGAGCCCGCCTCCCAGAGATGCCAGAGGTTAAGCTGAAGCGCTTCCAACGCGACTACAAGATCAACGAGAAGCTCGCGAGGCAGATTGTGGACTCCGAGTACATAGGTCTCTTCGAGGAGCTCGCTGGAGAACTCAAGCAACTAACGACTCTGATGGCCGTAACATTGACCGAGGACCTGAAGAAGCTCCAGCGCGACGGAGTCGAAGTCGAGAGCCTCACAGACGAAGCGATTAAAGGCGTCTTCAGGGCGGTGGCGTCGGGGCTTACTGTGAAGGAGTCGATCCCCGGCATACTGACCTGGCTGGCGAAGAACTCGGGGGCGTCGACTCAGGACGCAGTGAAGGCGCTCGGCCTGGGACTACTCTCCAAAGAGCAACTTGCCTCGCTGATAGACGAGAAGATCAAGGCTAACGTGGAGATGGTCAGGAGGATGGGCGAGAAAGCCTCAGGCCCCCTAATGGGGATGGTGATGAGCGAGGTGAGGGGTCGCGCAAGCGCCGCTGAGGTCCAGACGGTAATAGTCGAGAAGGTCAAAGCAGTCCTCAAGGGGCACGCGTAAACCCGCTCTCCACTCAAACATTTCTCCAAAATAAAAAGTGCCCAAGCGGTCTCATCTTGGAGATGAAGGTACTTATCGAGCCTAAGCCCGTCGAGCCCTTGGAGGCCCATCTCCGTGATTCCGCGCCCTTGGGTCTTTATGCCTCTTCGACCGTCGGACGCTTCCGCTTGGGCAAAATCCAATACCACGCTTAAATTATTTACTCATTCCGTTGCGTACAGGCTAAAAGAAGCGTCGAATCCCGACGAAGATGAACCCCATAATTGTAACAGTAATATAAAGAATGTCTCAAATTCATTAGACAAATATATTTTATAAATTATAGTTAAATTGGTGCTTAAAATATTATTAAAGTTAGTCATTTTCTTTTGAGATGAGATTTTCAGGATGATCTTAGCCGAATGTGGAAGGAGTTTTCATATGGCTAGCTGGAAGTCTGTTAAATCAATCGACAAGTATTATAAACCTACTTCATAATAATTAGAGGTATAACGTTCTAGAGTGATGACATGAGCCGCCCCTCCTTCCACCTCAAGGTCCGCATAGGAGATATGGAGGTTGAGATCGGAGGGGATAAGTCGGAGGTCCTCGCTACACTGAACGACCTCACCGAGATCGTGGATAAGGTCTCGGTGGCTTTCAGGGGGGACGCGGACAGCCACAGGATAAAGCAGTCGAAGAAGGTCGCCCAAGCATCCGACGTACAGGTCTTCCCCCAGATACCACGTACGACTCAATGCAGCGAGGCGGTGACGGCGCTCCTCTCTGACGCGTGGGGGAAGAGCCCTAGGACGATCGCCGAGCTGAGGGAGGCCATGGAGGCGAACGCTGTATTCTTCCCGAAGACGACCCTCTCAGGCGTCCTGGTCTGGCTCGTGAAGAAGGGGACCATAAGGCGTTGGAAGGACAAGAAGAGGGGCTACCTCTACACCCTGAACACAAAGGAGGCTGAATGATGCCAGCGATCACGGTGAGCGTTAAGACACCGTTCGGCGAGATACTGGTGAGCGGAGAATCGCCCGAGGAACTCCTCGAGGCACTGGAGTGGCTCAACAAGGATTTCGTCGCCGAAGTCAACGACAGGGTCTCCGGCATCATGGCTAAGCAGTCCCAGGACCACCTTAAGGGGATCGTAGACATGCGGAGGGACGGTCCGGTGATCGTGGCACGGGACGATCTCAGCCACTACGCGTCTATAGGCCTCATTCTCTACTGCATGAAGGACTACCAGGCGAGTAGCAGGGAGATCAAGGACCTCCTCGCCCAGAGCGGCAAGAAGGTCACGGTCCCCGCCCGCCTCCACGAGATGAGGAAGCGCGGTCACATCTTCAAGCCGATGAGCAAGGGCTCCATCTACAAGCTGTCTGCGAAGGGCGTGAAGTGGATAGAGGAAGAGGTCATACCTTCGCTCAAGAAATAGGCTGCGTCTTCGGGGTCCTCCTCTCATAGTCCTCGTATAGGTCGGACATTGTAACGAGGAGGCTGAGCACTATCTGTTTCGCGTCGCAGGCGTAGCCTCCGTCCTTGAATGGGCTCCTCTGGACTAGGCTCTTCTCCAGTAGCTTTGCGACGGCGCGCTCCGTCGCCTTGCTTGTGAGCTGGAGCTCGGCGCTCAGCTCTTTCACCGTCATCGTCCTGCCGGTGCCGAGGAGGTGGAAGAGGATCGAGAACTGGCTGGGCGCCTTCCTCAGCTTGAGGAGGGTCTCCGTCCTGTCCTTGAGCTCCGTGAGCTGCTTCTCCGACATAGGATCAACTCCTAAACTCTTTCCTCAGGTCTCTATAAATCTTCATGATGATGTCGTAGGCCTTCACGGTCGCGACGTAGCCATCCGGCCTAGCGTCGACGAGGCCGTCTTTCTTCAGCTCAGCGAGACGCGCCCTGACCGTCGAGGCGTTCTCGTTGAGGGCGTTGGAGATGTCCTGAGGCTTAGCCTTCGCGTCTCTGAAAGCTAGGTAGCAGAGTATCCTGTACGCGGAGGTCTCTGGGTCGATCCCGTCCAGCTTTTCTGTCGTCAAGCCTTCACCTCCTGAAATATTCCTGGAGCAAGGGGACCAGAATCGGTCCGAGCTTGTACCTGTAGACGCCCCTGCTGACGGGGTCGACTAGCCCCTTGTTCTTCAGATTGAAGAGGGCGATGTTGATGGCGTTCACGGTGAGGTTCAGCTTCTCAGCTATCTCCTGACTCGACATGGGTTCGCCTTGCTCGACGAGACAGAGGAGGACCTGCTGCTGGCTCTCGGCCCGCCTCAGGCCCTCAAGCTCGTCTGAACCCGCCATAGGAGGTCAGCCTACTTCTTGCCCTGTGAATAGAGATGCGAGATGACGTCCGTGAAGGAGATCATGGACCTGTAGGTGCCGTCCTCCTGCTGCCTCACGTAGCCCTTCTCGAGGAGTGACCTCAGAGCGGGCCGCACCGTGCCAGCGGGGATACTCGTTTCGTCGGAGATGGCGCTCGGCTGGCTCGCCCCCCTGAAGGCGAGGAAGCAGAGGACCTTGAACTGGCTCGTCCCAGGCGAGAGGTCTTGAACCGCCTTCTCAATAAGGTCAACCACTGTGCGTCACTGCCTACTTCGCCTGCTTCTCAAGTGCCTCGACCCTGTCGAGGAGGTAGAGGAGGATGCCTGCCGTGTTCGGCTCGTAGTTACCCCTGCCAGACCTCGACAGAAGCCCATCTTCGGCTAGCTTCGCAAAGGCGGCCTTGACGGAGTTGTACTTCGCCCCAAGAAGCCCGGTCATCTCACTCGGGCCGAGTTCGGGGCTCTTCAGGAACGCCCTAAAAACGGAGTCGCGGAGAGAATATTCCTCAGACATTTAATTAAAGGTTAGCTGAACATCTTATTAACATTACTTTTGGCGTAAAGACGGTTCACCCTACAGTACGCCATTCTTACGAGCGTAATAATTTCTTTATTTATATATAAAATGGCTTTTATCCCAAATTAAGCTCAAGATGATCGGAGCGTTTAAATATCTAGGAAAAAAAGTGTTGTACAAGAACCTTTTTTGGATGTGTGCCGCTGGATGCAGGTTTTAAAGGAAGGGATCGAGCCCCTTGAAGGTGTCAGCGAACAGAACAATCGTCCGAGTATCTCACTCGCAATCCGTGACCTGCTCCTAGGCGAGGTCTCAGGCGATGTCCTAGAGGAGTCGCCTCTTGTCGAGGCCCTCGCGGCTCGAATCAGGCGTGAGATGAGTATCTTCCCCATGAGCAAGCACGAGGCCTTCGTCTCAGTGGCGGGCGTCGACGCAGGGAGCCAGGTCCTGCCTCTTGCCTCCCGGCGGTACGGGATTATAAGCGCCCTCGCTTATTCGCTTCCCCGCGGCGTCAGGTTCTTTCTTGCCCCTGAATTAATGTCGATCCCCTACGCTTCGGCGGGCGAACGATTCAGGGGAACGATAAACGTGAGGCGCGAGGCGAAGCTCTACGAGACCGCGGCGCTGTTCCTCGAGGCGCACCCTGAGACGGAGCTGCTCCTGGTCGACGGACCCCTCGTCTTCAGTAACTGGTGGACTTTGTCAGGCTGCAGAAAGGACAGGCAGAGGTTCGTCGACGCGGTGAACAGGCTACTCAGACGCTGTGGGGACTCAGGTGTGGTTGTGGCGGGGATCGTGAAGCGTCCCTCTGCGAGATACCTCGTCTGCCACCTCGGGCTCCAGGGCGAGACCGAGCTGCCCGACAGCTTCCTGCTCCTCCAAGCGTTGAAGCCGGGGGAGAGGACGGATATCTTCTCGCCCAGGTCGGCGCTCAGGCAGGCAACCCGGGCGGCACCGTTCATGGACGCCTTCGAGGTCCCGGTCTACTCCTTTTACGCCAGGATGTCTAGGGAGTGGTCGATACCGCCGATAAGGGTCGACCTCCCCGCCAATTCGCTGGCGCAGCTCGACGACATAGCAGACTACTGCTACTCTTCGAGCTACTACAATGGGATACCGCTCCCCATCGTGAGGGCGGACGAGGAGGTCAAGATCAGCAGGCGGTTCGTCGCCGACATCTACGCCGAGATCGTAGGCAGGGTGGGGCGGGTGAGGGGAGAGGTCTCGCACCTAGCCCCGTACTGGGGTGAGGCCAGGTGGATGGGCGCCTGAAGGTAGGGCACACGTACAGCCAGACCGGCGAGTACCGCCTCGACGAGATCACGGTCCTCCTCATGCGTGGTCGCGAGCTGGCGAAGGGTAACCTCGTCTACATGCACCACCCGAAAAACGGGAGCCCAGTCGTCTTCCAGGTGACGAGAGTCTATCCCCATAAGAGGGTGAGGGAGTACGAGGAGGCGCTCCTCAGCGAGGGGAGGGTGATAACGGACGTCGAGGACTCGACGCTGCACGCCGAGGCATACCAGTGGGGGTGGATGGACGAGGAGGGGAGCCTCCGGCAGCTCAGGTACCCGTTGCCGCCTAACACCCCTGTCTACCTCGCGGAGAGGGATATCATCAGCAGGTTCACGAAGCCTGCCGGGGAGTGGCGGCTCCTCCTCGGCACCGACCCGTCGACGGACCTCGACGTCGAACTCGGCATATACCCCCTCATAAGGCAATCCTGCCTCATCTGCGGCGCCGTCGGCACAGGTAAGACGACGACAGCCATCAGCATGGTCGTGCGTGCCGCGACGGCTAAGCCACCGGTGCGCTTCTTCATAGTCGACAAGGACGGAGAGTACATGAGCCTCATTGACAGGCTCGGCGCCGAGAACGTCCTCAAGGTGCCCTGGAGCATGTTCTTCCAGCCGGGCGACGTCCCGTGGGAAGACTATGCAGCCGAGTTTGGCTGGCAGAAGACCTGGTGGAACAGCAAGATCCTCTTCCAAGCATTGAAAATCCTATATGCCCAGTCCGCCCAGGTGACGAAGGCGAACCTCAAGCGAGCAGTCGGCTACGTCGACGCTGAGAAGCTCGGCTTCAACAAGAAGGCCGACGAGTTTGAACTCTACAGGATGCAGGTGGAGAACGCCATCTCCGCGAGCAGGCTCATTCCAGACGGCGACTCCGAGGTTCTGGACCCTGTTCGACTACTAAAGGAGAGGAGGGTCGTCATCATGGATCTAAGCGACGGCAAGGACACTTGGGAGCAGAAGCACCTCGTAGTCGCCCAGATCCTCAGACGCATCTTCTCCGAGGCTCTCGAGAACAGGGGATTCGGCTGCATCATCGTGCTCGAGGAGGCGATGTACTACGCGCCCCAGCACGGCGTCTTCGAGATAGGCGAAAAGGAGAGCCGTGGGAAGCTGCTGGGCGTCATCAAGGAGATCGCGACTAACGGCGGCAGGAACGGCGTCGGCCTCTGGATAGTCACCCAGCGCCTGGCTACGGTGGAGAAGACCGTCGTGACTCAGTGCGCCAACAACATCATCTGCCACAGCCTAGAGGATCTGGATAAGCAGAGGCTAGCCGAGATCATGGGGCAGGAGTTCTCAGAGCTCATAGGCGATTTGCCGCCCGGGGAGGCCATAGTCAAGGGAACCGCCCTCAAGTGCAGGTTCCCCATCTGGGTCAAGGTTCTGCCCGAGGTCTACCCCGCCTCGAGCATGAGCACACCCATGAGCCGCTTCGTCCACATGGAGATGGGCCTAAAGGAGTCCACGGTCGGGAGCCGAAGCTTATATCCTCAGCAACCTCCTAACCCTGTTGAGACCTAATTGACCCCGACGCGTCTATACCCTGAGCGGCCGATGGTCGGCGTGGGCATATTGATACGCAAGGACAATGGGTATCTACTCATCCAGAGGGCGGCTGATCCTGATAGAGGTCTCTGGTCGGTGCCCGGTGGACTCGTCGAGGTCGGCGAGAAGGTGGCTGACGCGGCCGTCCGTGAGGCGCTGGAGGAGACGGGGCTTGAGGTGAAGATCATTGAAACACTCGGGGTCGTTGACAAGATCGAGAAGGACGAATTAGGGCGCATCAAGTACCACTTCGTCATAGTCGACTACCTCGCAGAGCCCGTCGGTGGCAAGATGCACTACCACGACGATGCCCTCGACGCCCGCTGGGTCGAACCAGGGCAGTTCAAGGAGTACGAGCTCTCGCCGACGCTGATACCCCTCCTCAAGAGGCTCGGCCTCTACGGAAGTTAGCGAACTCCTCAAGCTTTTAAGCATCAAAAAGCCCCTCGTCTCTGTAGGTGCGAGTTTGGTTAAGGCGTCGGATTTCAAGGGGAAAGACGTACTCTCCATGCGGGACTACGGGAGGGAGGAGATAGACTTCCTCCTCGACAAGGCAACAGAGATGGTTCCCGTCGCGGAGAAGGGCTCGACCCTCCTCAGGGGGAAGATCCTGGCCACCCTCTTCTTCGAGCCTAGCACAAGGACCAGGCTCAGCTTCGAGTCTGCAATGCTCAGGCTTGGCGGCTCGGTAACCGGTTTCTCTGACCCGAGCGCCTCCTCTGTCAAGAAGGGTGAGACCCTTGAGGATACGATCAAGACTGTGGAGAACTACTGTGACGTTATCGCTATGCGTCACCCTGAGGAGGACGCGGCGAGGAGGGCTGCCGCAGCCGCGAAGATACCCGTCCTAAATGGTGGATCTGGTTCCGGAGAGCACCCGACTCAGGCCCTCCTCGACCTCCACACCATGAAGTACGCGAAGGGGAAGATTGACGGCCTCACCATCGGCCTCTGCGGTGACCTCCTCTACGGTCGGACGACTCACAGCCTCGCTTTAGCGTTGAACCACTTCGACGTGGAGCTCTACCTCATCAGCCCCAAGGAGCTGACGATGAAACCGGATATCCTCAAGGACCTTAAGATGAAGCACACGGCGACGACGGACCTGAAGAAGGTTCTGCCCAAGCTCGACGTCCTCTACGACACTAGGATCCAGAAGGAAAGGTTCGCCGACCCGGTCCAGTACGAGAAGCTGAAGGACGCCTACATCATCGACCCGAAGTTGGTGAAGTCTGGGAAGCAGGATCTGGTCGTGATGCACCCGCTTCCGAGGGTGAACGAGATCACCACCGACGTCGACGCGATGCCGAACGCCTGGTACTTCAGGCAGGTCAGGCACGGTGTCTACGTCAGGATGGCTCTCCTAGCCCTCGTGCTCGGGGCCCTCTAGGCCTGGTCCAGGCTCGTGAAGAGCCTCCTGACCCTGTTCCACCTGTCCTCCTCTTGTTTAGACCTCATCACAGTAGCGTCCTTCTTGTACGCCGTCGGTACGACGTAGAGGTAGACCTTGTGGCTGCC
>Ga0315279_10001632_pt1 | contig 36690 bp, 27 predicted proteins | sample YL17G06_20_MG_FD_203694 | JGI IMG/M metagenome (GOLD analysis project Ga0315279, IMG submission 203694) | Sediment microbial communities from Yellowstone Lake, YNP, Wyoming, USA - YL17G06_20 | ecosystem: Environmental > Aquatic > Freshwater > Lake > Sediment | place: USA: Wyoming | collected...
TGTAGTTGAAGATATGGAATCCCGTGAACATCCTTTGAGGGTCGTCCCAGCAATTCCATGGCCTCCAGACGAAATCGCCGATCGGAGCTCCAGTACAGTGGGTTGCCCCGTACAATGTGCCGTCACTAGATGGTATCAGGCAATAGTGGATCTTGCTGTGAGTAGCATGGCCGTTGTCAGGTGGTTCATGCAATGCCTCAGCCACTTCCAGAAGGTAGTTCACGCGGTCTGATTGGGGATCGTATGACACGAGGAAAGAACTTAGACCGCCGGTCATCTCTCCACACACTCCGACATAGATACGTCCGTCCTTGCCTGTCGTAATTGACCAGCAAGTGTCATGAATGGGCAACTTGGAGAAGAAGATGGGCTTCAGGACCGAGTGTCTGCTTGTGTTCACGCCGGTTGCTCCACCTGCTTGCGTTAATAGGCGTTTGAGTGGTGCTTTCGTGCGAAAGTGACTGATGGACTGAGGCTAGAATCTCCCCAGATTACAGCTGGCCGCGGACGACATGAAGATTTTAGTACAGCATGATAGAGATGGCGACGGCCCTCAAGCCTCACGGAAAGCACATGGGAAGACTCTTGGGATGGATTGGCAGGGCTCTGCCTTGCGGTCCAGCACAAGGGTGTGTGTTCGAGATGAGGCGAATGAGAGCCAGCAACCCTCACGGAAAGCAAGTTGGGAAACACTCGGGCCAGGCAGCGTTATCCGCATTATCCTCGGTGGAGAAGAGCTGCGCGCGCGTTGAGTTCCAGTCAAACGATTATAGGGGGCTGCAACCCTTCACGATTATCTATGAGCTTCGGTAGGAGAGGGAGATACAATAGGGGGAGCTACGGTGGAAGAGAGAGGCGTGCTCGCCCTGAGGGGGGACAAATCCCATGATCATGAACTTGATCGAAGAGATACAAGCCGATGTCAAAGCCATCAAAGAAAAGATAGGGGTCTGGCGTGTGCAACGTACTGCGCCACTCCAGAGATCTGGGCGGTCTTACCAATCAGAATTCCGAGATATGGCAGGAGATTTCGCTTAGCAGCAGATCGCGCGCTTGCTTGTCTCGTCAATCCATGGCTTCCAGAGCTGCCATTGGTAGCGCCCGCCTTCTGAGCGAACTGGCCAAGATTCCGGCCGGCCGTGGCACCCGGGTCTCACTAGGCAACAGGTGTGCGATCACCTGCTTACGACGACCTCCACCCCTTTGAGCAAGCCGTACGCCGCGAACTGATACTGGTCGATCCAATCCTTCTCCGTGACGAACTCCCCGGGGCCAGTCCAGGGAAGCTTGTCCCCGCCTCTGTGATGCAACGGACCAAAGGTATTCCGTAGCGAGCTGACCACCTCGATGTCCAGGGAATTGTCGCCTCGCCTGAGTGCCTTGGTGATGTCTAACTCCCAAGGTTGTTTCCACATGGAGCCCACCTCACGCCCGTTCAGAGACACAGAGAACAAGGTGCCGACTGGATTAGCTAACCTGAGCACGTAATTAGCCTTTCTGGAAGGGGACATTCTGAACTGTTTCTGATACCTGATCGTTCCGCTGTAGAACGGATAGCCCTGATCCACCCAGCTGCCATCCTTGAGCCTTGCGGGTTCTCGCGTGATGGCCATTGTGCAAGGGTCGACCCTCTTCACGCCGAAGTCTCCCACCAGGAAGATGTCTTCGATTTCCACGTCCAGATTGTAGAGGCAACTCAGCTCCAATTCATTGATTCCTTTCCTCACGGAGTTCGTTATGTTGACCTTGCCGAACTGCTTGTCCCAATGCCACTCACTCGTGTCGGTCGGAATCGCCTTGCCGTTAACGCTGAGACTGTAGTGGTGCACCTTTTCCACAACCAAAGCCAGACTCTTTGGGAGGTCCTCTACGCTGAAGCTGAACTTCATCTTGATCTCAATGGGCTTTGCCGTAATCCCTTTCCGTATCATTGACCAGGGTTGGAGTCCTACGTAGGGCTCAAGTCCCGCGGCCTTCATGACCTCCTTTCTGACCTTCCAGACAGGGAGCGGGCCTTGCCACTGGCCCCCGTCTATGCTGTACGTGCAGTAGTCCATGGTCAAGGAGTTCGGATGATTCCTCTTGAAGCTCCAACTATCATGGAGTCCTATGACCTGCTCAACTTTTCGATTCTTTGCCTTTCTTGCCAGCTTCTTCGGCTTCGGACCGCCGACCACGAAGGTGTGACTTCCTGATGGCGGGAAGACGGTCTCGACCTGCGTCCAACCACTTGCATTCGTTGACTCAACGGGTGCGATGTCACCGGTCGCGGCATCCCACTCTGTAACAGATCCTGCTGCTTTGACCGACACTTTTGCCGGAATCGCGAGATCTCTGTTCTTGCTGCTGAGGAAAACGATGTGCTGACCTCCCGTGATGCGATGTTGGCAGTAGATGTCCGATATCTCATGACCTTCCTCATCCTGAACGCTGACATCCCGTTCCATGCATGAGCCTATTGCTGCAAGTAGTGCGTCCCTCTCGTTTAGCACGGAGCGGACGTTTGGATTTGCGAGCATTTCGATGAATTCCGTGGATGGTTTGGCGTCCACCATTGAGGGTATCTGCCCTACGAAGATGAGCTTGCCACCGGCCCCGATGAACTCTCTAACGAGTCTCACTGTGTTGGATGACCATGTCAGACTGGGCGGGACGATCACGAGTCCGTACTTCATCTTCCCCACCTTGAGGAGCTTGCCGGTCACCTCCGCGTGATTTTCCATAATGAACTCGTCACCGAAGTCGAAGTCGCGGTGTCCTGAAATGAGGTGATCCAGTATGGCGGACAGCTCCGTGCTGTAGCGGTTTCCTTCAGCGTTCTTCTTGTACCAATCCTCTCCCTGCAGGTTGACCTCGTATGTGGCCCAAGCGGAGGATATGCTATGCAGGACCAGTATGTTGACGACGGGTTCGCCTTGGCTCATCATGAGCGCGCATCGCGAGAGGTAGTCATTGATCAGCCTGTACTGTGGCCAATATGGTTGATGATAGCTGAGTGTTGGTGGATAGTCCCTCTTGTGGTCGCCAGTCATGGAGTAAAGGGTCAGATGGGGGACGAGGAACGTTATGCCCAAGACGAAGTGGAAGTCAGAAACCCATTTTTGGTCTTCGAAGGTCATAGTATGTCCGCTGCACCCGAATATCTCGCACATCACCCTCTTGCGGTCGAACTGGCGGCTCGCGCTGGAAACCTGTTTCAGCGTTAGCGGGCTCGAAATGTTCCTGCACAGGTGGTCTATCCCGGGAACGTGCATGTACTCGTAGTGAGGCATTGCAGCCCCAATGACTCTTACCTGATTCGGAAGGGTGTCCTCAGACAAATAGTGACCAGTCAGCTGCAGGCCGACCTTCTCGCTCCCGGATCCTAGGGGAATTGTCCAAGCTTCGATGAACCTCCGCGTGACGGTTTTCCAGAAGTCGTGTCTCACCTTTGTGCTCTCGCTGCCCTGAAGGAACAGGTACGGCAGGTTCTCCACTATGTCGTATCCGTTCTTCTCCTTGAAGTATTCCCTCAAGGCTGCGGTCCAAGGAGGTCGGCCGCTCGACGAGTAGTTGGGCTCATCCGTGAATATCCCGGGCATGAACTCGCCGAAGTCCTTCCGGAACTTGCTGGCGTATGCTTCATGCGTGACCTTCAAAAAGGTCTCAGTGACCTCTGGGTTAAGCAGATCGACATAGGTCTCCCCATTGTACCAAGGACTCTCTTTGTCCTCCACCGCGAGAAATGCCAGAAGCTCTCCGCCTCCGATGGGTTCGTCCCAAGGAAAGACCTTGGATAGATCTGTAATCTTCCCGTCAGGCGCTGTCTTCACAGAGAAGACGGCCAACAGGTCGGGGTTCTCCTTCAGCGAGGCAAGTTCGGACTCAACTACTTTCCTGAGCTCAATGCTCCTAGCCCTGAAACTCCTTGATCTCTCCGGGACGAGTCCACCGGCGAACCCACTCGGCCACTTGTCTTCGTCGTAGAGCCAGGATTCCATGCCAATTCTCTTTCCCTCGTCCAAGCAAGCTCCGATCATTCTCATCCATTCCTCGGACAGATACTCGGTGACCAGACCAACCCTCGAGTGCATGAAGTATCCTCCAAATCCCTTTTCTTTCATCTCCCTGACCTGCCATCTCAGCTCCTCCTCCTTCAAGGCGTCATTCCAAGACCAGAACGGAGAGGGTCTGAACTGCTTCGGCGGGTCGCGAAATGCCTGGACTAGGTCACGCGTCATGCTCAGTTCTAGCTTCTCTGGGAATAAAGCACTTTGGCTGAGCGGGAAACGCTTTTGTACTCTGACGAAGGCTGTTCCGATGAATTGTCTGACTTTCAATTCTATGAACTTGAGAAGATTCCGGAGGGCCAAGTGTTCTTCGACGGCATGCCTGATACGGGCCTCGTTGGAACAATCGCTGCTCAACACATCGTGGCATCCAAGAACATGACGCTCTCGACTAGGATAGACTCGGATCTCCTGCCCCCTGTCGCAGTCGTGAAGAACATGGATCTGCTCGAGCCGATGGCCCTGTACAGATCAGGAGACCTTTCAGTCCTCACTTCGGAGGTCCCCATACCGACCGAGATAGCCAAGCCCTTTGCGAAGGAACTGGTTGGCTGGATCTCAGGCAAGAAGTTCAGGGCCGTGATTTCACTGGGTGGGGTGGCCGACCCGAAAAGGCCTGAGACGGACAATCCCGAAGTCCTGTATGTGACGAACGCCGCGAAGGTGTTCTCGTCGGAAGTCGATCTCAGCAAGCTCAAGCCACTTGGCTCTGCCTTCTTGGTTGGTTTCAAGGCTGCATTCCTGCTGGAGTGCTTCAGGGCCCAAGTGCCCACTCTAGGTGTCTTTGCCCAGTCCTTCCCGAACTACCCGGACCCGGGGGCGTCTGCATCAGCCCTTGGTGCGCTCAGCAGCATGAAGGAACTCAAGGTGGACTTGACAGAACTCGTGAAATCAGGGGAGGAGATGCGTGTGAGATTCAGGGACCTGATGAGAAGGACTACAGGCGAGATGGAGAGGGCACAGAAGTCGAGGGAGTTGGAATCGCCCTCGCTCGTTGTGTGAGGTGAGCAAGATGAGCTTCTGGCTTTTGGATGAATCCAATGACAGGTTCAGGAAGATGATGGCTGAGGCGAGGAGAATGGAGGATCGGACCCTCAGGGCGTTGAAGGAGTTCGAGCATGCGCAAGGTTGCATGGTTCCCCTCTATGAGCTTAGAGCGACTCCTGAAGGCTACACGATAACCGTTGACATGCCGGGGGTGAAGAAGGACGAGGTGACTCTGCTCTTCCAGGGTGACTATATCGCAGTGACCGCGCCGTGCGTATCAGAGGCGGAAAAGAAGAGGCAGGGGAGGAAGGTCCGGTACTTCATTGATCTCGCTCTCCCGCGTGGCATGGACGAGAAGAGCATCAAGGCCTCGATGAAAGGCGGGCTGCTCAGGATAGACATGAAGAAGGCCGTGGGCGGCCGTCAGCTCAAGATAGAGTAGGCCTAAGACCCAATCCGTCAGTCCTATCTGCCGAATCTCTCCTCTTTCCAGACGTCCCCGCGTGGGTGATACCCTCGGGACTCCCAATACCCGGGCTCGTAGTGGTCAGTGAACTCGATCTCGCGTAGGAATTTGGCGAACTTCCAGGCGTAGATACCCGAAGCCACCAACCTGAGCGGGTAGCCGGCCTTAGCTGTGAGCAGGGCCCCGTTCATCTTCGTCGCGAGAAGGAAATCATGTGTCTTGATGTCCTCCACAGACGCGATTGTGGAGTAGCCGTCCGAGCACCTGAGCACCAAGTGGGTCGCAGAAGGAGTCGGCTGTGCTAGTTCGACTATCTTCTTGAGCGGCACCCCCTCCCACCTGATGGCCTTCACGGACCATCCCTCAACACAGTGAAGATCGTCAGTGATCTCAATGGTACCTACGCTCTTGAGGTCATCATATGTCAACTCCAGCGGGTTCTTGACCAACCCGTGAACCTTCAGTCTCCAAGCCTTGATGTCGATCTTCGGGATGCCGAGCTTCGCGTATTCGATCACTTCGTCGGTCCACGTCTGACCAGGCGGGAGTCTGTCCTCAGTCAACAATCAGTGAGAGTCGTCGATGAGGAATTAAAGCTTGGCTCGATTGCCTAGACGGTCATTCCCTCAGTCGTTCCCTGTTCCACAATGTGCTTGAACATCCTACCGCTCTTCAGAACTGTTCTCTTCTTGTCCCTCATGTCAACTGCTATCAGGCCAAATTTCATCCTGAACCCTTGTGCCCATTCATAATTGTCTGTGAGTGACCAGTGCAGATACCCTCTGAGGTCGATCTTCTTCTCATCTAGCAGATGTTCCGCAACCTTGAGATGCTCAAGCAGATACATCGGTCTGTACGAGTCGTCGGAATCTGCGGTACCGTTCTCGGTTATGTACATCGGCCGCCCGAAGTGTGAGGCCTCGATCAGAGACTGGCCGAGTCCCTCCGGGTACAGCTCTTGTCTGAACTCAGAGGTGGGTCGTCCGGCGAGTGAAACCGACTTGGGTTCGCAGGCGTATCCGTATCCCTTGACAGAGTTGGGCATTACACTCAGGCCAGCGAAGACTCTCGCGAGAATCGAAGACGTGCCCCTGACGACGTACCTCGTGTAGTAGTTGACGCCAAGCCAGTCCAACTTGTTCCCCAAGTGCGAGATCGTTTCTCCGCTGTCTTTCGCGCCGTTCAAGTTTGAGTCGAACCAACCGGACACGGTTGCCTCGACAAACAACCTGTTGTGGATACGGTCCATGAGATCCGCGGCCTCTTGGTCTAGGTGGTTTGATGGATCCAGTGGTTGGGCCGGGATCATGTTGTGGATGACTCCGACCCAAGCAGGGCTCGGGCTATCGCCGTCGGCCCTCTGAGTGTCGAACTCCTTGATCGCGTCATATGCCCTCGCATGCGCGTTGACCATGTTGCGGGCGACCCGTTTCGCCGCCGGTATGTCCATGCTGATGCCTGGAGGGAAGCCGGACTCGGACTCAAGATATCCCTCTTCAGCCACGACCATCGGTTCATTGAAGGTTGCCCACATGTCGACCTTGTCGCCCAGCTTCGATGCGACCAGCGCGGCAAACTTGGTGAACTCCACGACGGTCTCGGCATCATACCAACCCCTTGGACCTCTCCTCAGCTTCGAGTCTCTGACTTCGATGGGATCGTGGATCCAAAGGGGAAGCGTGAAATGGTTCAGGCAGACGACGACCTTGAAGTCCTTCGACCTCAGGTCATTGACTATGGTCCTGTAGTGCTCGATGGTCTCGTTGTCCGCGATTCCGCCTAGAGCATCCAGGTCGGTCTGATCGATGTCCACCTTCGAGATCGTGCCATCTGATGACGTCTCGACCCCCACCCGCACGCCTGCGGTGCTCTTCGGGAAGACCCTGCTCCACTCAACGCCTATTCTGTACGCGTTCATCCCCATGCCCTTGGCCATGTCGTGATCTGACCTAAAGAGATGCCAGTAGTCTATTCCATCTTCAGGGAGGTCGCCACTGACGGCTTTGCGTTGGATGTTAGTTGGATCGTGTACCCACTTGTACCAATCCGTATTGGGATCCAGTGCCTTTCCAGAAGGATCCCCCATCTCGAACTGGAAGCCTGCTTCCGAGGCCCCCCAAAGGAAGTCGCGCTTGAACATGGTGGCACACTCTTGTCTTAACCGATTTAAGCCCTCGACACCATCACATCAGACTATGTCTCCACAACGAGTTCAAGTCGTACGACACTGGGCGAGACCGGCATGAGTACTGAGGCGTGGCTCGATGTCTCTGCCTTTGGCTGTCCGGATTGTCGTATGCACTACGTCGAGGCTTCTTGGTATGCCTCAGAGATTGGGTCTGATGTGGAGTGCGGGAGATGCCATAGGACCTTCAACACAAAGAAGAACCTGACAGACAGAGCACTGCTCAGATTCCAGTTGGACGGACAGGGTACAATAGTCAGCGTGGGGCTCTCCCGGCTCAGAGATGGTGCTGCTGAGGCAAGGAAGCCACCGAGTCGGCGCTAGGAGAGATCTGGGATACCTCCTCAAGGGAGTAGAGCCTTCCGGAATCCTTCGGGCAATCCGCAACCATGAAAGACCTACAAATCGCCGTGTCCTGGCGACCTGCTATTGAAGTGCTATTGGATGCTTTCTGCAATGTCGATGATGGGTTTCAGTGCTTGCCGAGAGTCCTTCGTTGGCTTGAGTTCCAACCCAACATAGCCCTCGTATCCAGCGTCGCTTATCGCTCTCAGCACGTTGGCGTAGTTGATCTCGCCAGTGCCGGGCTCATGTCTTCCAGGAACATCCGCTGCATGGAAGTGCCCTATCATGTCGATATTTCTCGTTATCGTCGATATGAGGTTCCCCTCAGTGATCTGCTGATGGTAGACGTCATAGAGCAGTTTGACGTTCGGACTTCCGACTTCTCTGACTATGTCAAAGCCCTCGGACGAAGACGACAGGTAGTATCCCTTGTGATCCACAAGAATGTTCAGGGGCTCCAGAACGAGCGTCACTTTCTCGTTTTCGACCGTTGTTGCTGCGCCCTTAAGGCATTTCACTATGTTCTCATGTTGCTGACCGCGAGGAACATCTTTCAGTTCATTGCCCGTTGTCGCAATAAGTGTCTTGCACCCCAGCTCGTGAGCTATCCTAGCCGAATCCTCAACAGCCCTGATGAATGAATCTGTTGTGCCTTGGTCCACAATGTTGACCCTTGGGTCGACACCGAATGCGGCTATCTCCAGACCGTGTTTCTGTTTTCTACCTTTGATCTCATTGATGTCTTTTGAGCTCCAACCCCAGAACTCGAAAGCAGGCAATCCGATCTCTGACACCTTAGCTATTCTATCGAGGAAGGGGACTTCGGTGAAAACCATCTCAATACACACCGAAAGTCTGATCATGGAGCATCTCCTGTCTTGTCTTGCATGTGCTGTGGACTAAGACTGCATATAAGACTTGCAACAGTTTGAGCTGCCAAGGTGAATGATCTTGAGATCGATTTCCCTGATCATATTGGAGTATGCAATGGTAGGAGAGAATCGCACGTGAGATCAGTTCGCAACTGGTGCACATGCGAAGTAAAACCAGAAATACTCCTGATGGAATGAGTGGCTTTGCGTGCGAAATACATGAAGCCGAAGATAGGTGCACAACTCATCGTCTGGGGAGAAAGGCAGGCAAAAGACTTGGGTAGCGTCCTCAAGGAGGTCGCTTCTCTTGGATACGCTGGCGTCGAGATGGGACCGGGGCCACTCGAAAGGCTAGAGAATCCGAAGGAACTCTTCACGTCGAATGGGCTTGTTTTGGCCGCACTCCACGTTGGCGTAGGTGACACGAGAATCGCGGAAACCTGCCTGCAACTGCTCAGGAGGTGCGATGCGCACTACCTACTCTTCAGCGGAGCGGGGGGGCGTGGAAACACTGAGAAGGAGTACAGAGAGAACTCGAAGTTCATGAGGACTATTGCGGAGAAGAGCAGGGATCTTGACATCAGGGTGTGCTACCACAACCATTACCAAGAGATCGCAGATGGCGCTAGGGGAATCAAGATCATTTGCAGAGAGGTAGAGCCCGAGCTTCTCTCGCTCTGCGTCGACACGTTCTGGGTTCAGTACGCGGGAGCTTCGCCGGTCCAATTCCTGAAGGAGAACTTGGATAGAGTCTCGTACCTCCACCTGAAGGACCTGAAGGAAAAGGAATTCGTGGAGCTTGGCCAAGGCGTTGTGGATTTTCCGGGCGTCTTCAAGGCGATCGAAGGAAGGAAAGTAGAATGGGCCGTTGTGGAGCAGGACAGGACGAAGAGGACGCCCAAGGAAAGTATGCAGATCAGCAGACTGTACTTGAAGGAGAAGCTCGGACTCTAGCGCTCCACGCGCGATTGATGGAACCTGCCTCCGAGGCACCCCAAAGTAAGCCCCGCCTAAACATGGTGTGCTGAGTCTCTCCGTCGGATGGCAGGGTCTCACCAGCTCTTCGACCTGACCTCCATGTAGCCGTTCTCTTCTCTGCCTAGCACAAGGTGATGGTCGACCAAGTCTGATATGTCCTCGTGAGCGACTATGAAAATCTGGCTGAACGTCGCCCGCATCGAGTCCAAGACCTCGAAGATTCCCTGCCTCCTGCCGTAGTCGCTGCTCGAAATGCACTCGTCCATGAACAGCGAGTACCTGTCCGAGCCTACTCTTGAGTCCAGAATGGTCTGAGTGAACGCGAGTCGAAGAGCTATCAGGAACTGGTCCTGAGTGCCTCCGCTGAACACCTCGCGCTCCTTGTAGTCGCCCGCCTCAACCGAGAACACCTTGAACTTCAAGTCCTCCGTCACGTCGAAGTCCGAGTACCTGCCGTCGGTCAGCGTGGGCAGAACTTGGTTGATCGCCAGTTTCGCCTGCGGTATCACCTTCTCCCTCAGTTCCTTGCCCGTCTCCCAAATCTCCTGCCTCGCGGTGGACAGCACATCGGCTCTGCTCTCCAATCGATTGACCTCTGCCTCAAGGGTCGGAGTTCTTTCGAAATCAGCCTTCAGTCTTGACAGGTCCAAGTCCGCCTGCTCAATGAGTTTCTCGTTCGCCTTGAATTCACTCTGGGCTGAGTCCAGTCTCTTCCTCAGCTCCTCATGTCTTTTCTTGGCCTCAACATAAGCAGCTTCCGTGAACTGCAACCCTTCGGCTGCAGGCGGCTCGGATGTCGACAAGAATCGGCCCTTTTCCTCCAGCGTTCGTATCTCATCTGCTAATGCTTTGTGTGAGCGCTCCAGATCCTCCCGAGTCATCTTCTCGAGTTCGGCCTTCAGATTGGCATGCGCTCCCCTGAGTCCTTGGAGCGTGTTGTATCCGGTCTCACGGGAGAGAAGCTGATTCATCTCGTCCCTGGCAGCCTCAGCCCTGTTGCCGTCCGTGAATCCGGACCGCCGGGTGAGTTCATCTAGCTTCGTCCTGACCTCATTCATGTTCTTTCTTGCCGCCTCCGTCTCTCCTTCCAGTGCGGATGCGCTTGCCATGCGCGCCAGCACCTGATCAGCTCGATTGTAGTCTCGAAAAAGCAGACCAGCTAACAAAACGGCGACACAGGCTGGGGCCGACAGCACAATGTTCCAGACAAATGCCCCCGCGAACGAGGCAATAGCTGTGAGCCCGAACAGAAAGGACAGCAACAGTGACCTGTTCTTCCTGGTAGCTAGGGCTTCCCTAGTCATCCCTCGGTCTTTCTGCGACAAACCCAGCTCAGACAGAGCAGCATCACGTCTCCGTGAGGCGTCTTCCAGAGCATCAGAAGCCTTGGCTTCGTCGCGTTCGAGCTGAGAGAATTCATCGTTGATGGTTGACAGCTCCTCAATCCTCTTCGCATACTTCTCCATGAGATCCTCGTATAGCTTCAGTTGGGCCTGCTGGCCTTGTCTCGACACCAGTTGGATCTCTATTCTGTTGAGCTCCCCTTTCTTGGCTTGCATCAGCTGTTTCGTCGCGTCGTAGGCGGCGAGCCACTCATGGGCGTCCAGCGTCTCCTTGGCCTCAGCAAGTCTCGGGGTCATCAAGGCGACTTCTTCGCGCAGCTGGCGGTCCCTATCCTTGAGCTTCTTCCTCTGAGCTGCCTTCTCCTTGTATGCATCTCTGTTCCTCGTTACGACTTCTAGTTCGACCCGCTTCTCGCTGAGTTCGTTCTGCAGTGACGACGTATCTTGGCGGATCCTCTCAGAGGCTGTGTCGAAAATGTCGATTCCCATCACTTTGTTCAACAGTTCCTCGCGCTTGGCCTTGGCAAGATCTCTGAGCGCATCGAGGTCCTTCTGCTTGATGAAGACGAGCTTCGTGAACGAGTCCCTGTCCATGCCTGTCACTTGCTCTACTAGCCTGTCGATCTCCGTCAGGCTTGAGACCTCAGTTTGGGGACTCTCGTCGCCGTCGATCAGCTGAACCAGCTTGGCCTTGTGCCGACCATCGACGGATATCCTCCTCGTGAGCCTGTACTTGCTGTCGCCGCACGTGAACTCTATCAGAAGGTCTGCGTGTGGCTTGCCCCACGAGACGATGTTCTCTCTGGCCTCCTCTGCGATGGCCCCCCTCTTCAAGCCATACAGTGAGTATTCGACGCTCTGGAGCAGCGTCGTCTTTCCCGTTTCGTTCCCTCCAAATATGCCGATCCTGCCCTGCGCCGGGAAGGTCAGGTCAATCCGCTCGCCGATCATCTTGAAGCCCTCAACGCTGAGCCTGTCCACTATCATGGCTGTCCACCAAGGTAGCCCAAGCCGACCTCCTTCGCCTCGCGCAACAGCTCAGCCTTTCTTGTGTCAGTCGCCGAGTCCTTGATGAGCGCATCCATTCTTGTTGTGAAGGCCTCCAAGGGCGTCTCCGTTCTTCCGGCGAACACCTTCCCTATCCTGCTGATCTCAAGCTCGCTCCTGTCGACCGTCAGGAAGAAGAAAGCCTCAGGACCGGCCCGATAGATGTCGCTGAGCCTCAACTTCGAGTAAGTGCTCTGAGGTATCAGACCGTCGAGCTTCAGGCGCAGCATTGCTTCCTTGTCCTTCTTCCCCATCAGGAACTCAAGGATGGCCGTGGTCGGGTCATCCGACTCCTCTCCTGAGAACGTGAAATGCTCGTCTCGCATTGGCCGTGTTTCGAGCTTGACGAACTCACACTCTGAGCCCTCCCTACCGAGTTCCACCCAGTAGAATCCTTTGTTGTCGTTGATCTCGGCCCATGTCAGTTTCTCGATTGAGCCGGGGTTGCACACTAGACATCGGCCCACTCTTCTGTCAAACGCATTGTGGTAGTGCCCGAGTGCTAAGAAGTCCAGCCCCTGCGGAACGTCCTCAGGTGCGAACGGGTTCTGTGAGGCCAACTGCGGCACGGAGGAAACGACATCGAGTCCCCGCAATGATCCGTGCAGCATCAATACGTTCACGTCTCCATCGATAGGGATCCTCTGACCTGCGATGGGATTCTCGCCCTCCCTTTGTGAAAAGTATGACTTCCCCGAAATGCAGACCTTCAGCTCACCTATCTTCAGCGTCCTCTGTCCCATCACGTCCGAACGCGAGAACACTGTTGCCAAACCAACGGTGTCCAACACGTCAAGGGCGAGGGTCGGGATTTCCGGCACCTTTGGCACATCGTGATTCCCTCCAATGATGAAGACAGGGATACCGTGCGCGTTCAGATCCTTCAGCTGTCTGGCTAGGAAGTCCCTCGAGAAGTTTCCCGGCATGACCCTGTCGAACACGTCTCCCGAGATCAGGAACAAATCCGCTCGGTTCTCAATGGCGTAGCCGACCACATTAGAGAAGTTGTCGTCGAGGTCTTTCTTTCTCACATAGTTGCGTGCGATGCTGCCCACGTTGAAGTTCCTGTCCAGGTGAAGGTCACTGCAATGGACGATCTGCACAGACATCTACTCTCCTTTCCCTAACTGAACAAAGCGATCTGGACTGCCACCAACATAAGCTTTCGTCTGGTGAAGACGACGTGCGGAGTCCTAAGGCAAGAGAGGCAGAATGGTGCACAACTCGGTCCAGTCTTGTGAGCTAAGGCACTCTACCCGAAAGTAGAATTCCATGTATCACCCCCCTTATAAGCGGCTACCTAATCTCAGTGCAAAACGGACACAAATGCGCAAAGAGCCCGATTCGCCCCAGCCCCCACTGGCATCCGGCATCGCCGAATACGTCGAGACTCTCTTGGACCAGAGTTTCGCGGTGGCGTTCATGAAGAGCGTAGACGGGCGGTATGAATACGTGAACAGGAAATGGGAGCAGACGTTCGGGAGAACTTTGTCGGAGGTCAGAGGTAGGACCGACTTCGACCTGTGGCCTGCGGAGATCGCAGAGAAGCTCGTTGAGAATGACAAGGAGATACTGTCTTCGGGGCGGGCAGCGGAACTTGTCGAAGAGGTACCTCTTGTTGACGGTATCCCACTGCATTGGATGGTCTCGAAGTTCGTGGTTCGCGAACCATCAGGGAGGCAGCATCTGGGGGGCGTGGCGGTAGACATCACTGATCGTAGGAGGGCAGAAGACGAGCTGAGGAGACAGACCAACGTCCTTGAGGCGATCAACGAGGTGCTACACCATTCGTTCGCGGGAGAAAGTGAGGACGAGCTGGGCCGAACCTGTCTTCGCATCGCAGAGAAGCTCACCGGGAGCAGATTCGGTTTCCTTGGAGAGACGAACGATAGCGGTTCGTTCGACACTATCGCCCTCAGCAACCCTGGTTGGGAAGCCTGCAAAATGCCCACGTCAGAGGCTCCGAAGTTGCTCAGGAACATGAAGATCCGGGGACTGTGGGGAAAGGTGCTCAAGACCGGACTCTCTCGAATGGTCAACGACCCGTCCTCCGAGCCGGACAGTGTTGGCACCCCCAAGGGCCATCCAATTATCACCTCCTTCTTAGGTGTGCCGTTGAAGGAATCCGGAAGGACGATCGGCATGATCGGCCTAGCCAACAAGGAGCAGGGCTACAGTTTTGCCGATCAGCGAACGGTCGAGGATCTGTCAGGAGCCATCGTCGAGTCGTTGAAGCGGAAGCGTGCGGAGGACGCGGTCGCGACGAAAGAAAGGTTCTACAGGTCACTCATAGAGGAGTCTTCGGACGTCATTCTGATTTTGACTGCAGAAGGAACCGTGTCGTACACAAGCCCCTACATAGAGCGCGCGATCGGGTACAAACCGGAGCAGATCATTGGCAAAGCATTTGCACTCGTTCACCCAGATGACATACCTGCAGCAAGGGAAGCTCTCCGTCTTCTGATCGAGGAGGGGGAGGGTCCCATTCGGAAGCTCGAGTTCCGGATAAGATACGCTGACGGTTCGTGGCACTACATCGAAGCGAAAGGGAGGAACCTGCTGGGTGACCCTATAGTCAGAGGCGTCGTGATGAACCTTCGCGATATCACAGAGAGGAAGCAGACAGAGGAAAAACTAGCGAGATACTCCCAGCATCTAGAGGAAATTGTCGAAGAGCGAACAGAGGAATTGGCCGAATCAAAGCGCCTGGCTGCAATCGGCGAGACTGCGCTGATGGTCGGTCATGATCTCCGCAATCCACTGCAGGCGATGACCAACTCGATCTTTCTGATTGACACGAGGTTCAGCAATACGCAGCTCGACTGCGACAAGTGCCCCGAGTGCCGGAAGCTTGTCAGCAAAGAGACCGCAATTGTGAAGGAACAGATGACCTACGTAGACAAAGTTCTATCTGATCTCATAGACTATTCGAGCACGAGAGGCTTGGAACTCGCGACAGCGGATCTACCTGGAATTGTGGACGAGGCATTGTCTGTGGTGAGCATCCCTAACATCATCAAGGTCTCTGTGGACATCGAGGAAGGTATTCCACCGCTGGTGGTAGATAGGACGGCGATCAGAAGAGTCTTGAGCAATCTGATCACGAACGCAGTACAAGCCATGCCTAGGGGAGGTCAATTGACGATCCGGATATCCTCCGCAGAGGGCGCCGCTTCGATTAATGTTGAGGACACTGGAGAGGGTATACCCAAGGAGAATATGGATAAGATGTTCGAACCGCTTTTCACAACTAGGGCAAAAGGGCAAGGACTCGGGCTTGCGGTCTGCAAGAAACTCGTCGAAGCCCACGGGGGAAGCATAGCAATTGACAGCAGGGTCGGAAGGGGCACGAGGGTCAAGGTGACGATCCCGCTGAGTCCGAAAAGCAAATCGGAAGCCAGGTGAGAACAATCACTCGACGTGCTGAATTCCAGCTGTTCCCCATCCACTGTGGTCAGTCATTCGCAGAGCCTTTTCAGAACCCTGCATATGGCCAGGGCTATCCACGACGGGAGGCCTTTGTCAGCTCCCTTCAGCAAGGCCAGTTTCCAGAGACCATTCCTATTCTGTCTGCCGATCAACCATTCTACCGCTGAATGGATCTGCGGATCGTCTATGGCAAAGCCGAGCAGCGATAGCGAGTCAAGAGAGGACAATAGATCTGTGAACCAGAAGGGAAAGGAAAACTTGGTCCAATAGCTTGCGTCCTGTCGGCCCGGATACTTACCGCGTTTGAAGAAGCTCGATGTTAGAAGCTTTCCCGCAACCCTAGCTGCTTCTGTTTCCCGGTAGCGCTCATGTGCAGCAAAAGCGCGCAGAACCATGCCTGTGACCAGATAGGAGAACGGTCTCGCACGATCCGGTTTGAGGGTCTTCGAAGCCATAGTCGCATGGTCCAGCCTCGCCCCGACTGTCTGCAGTGGCAGCGCCCATCCCCCGTCGTTCTGCCGAATGGAAAGCAACCAGCGGAATCCCCTTTCTATGTGCGGATCATTTCCGCAGCCTGCCTTGATCAACAACTCCATCATCGCGCCGGAGTAGTTCGGTGTGTACTGATTCCCGTAGACGCCCCTGAGGTCTCCCTCGTCCGTCTGGGACTCGAACGCGAAGTCCGCTGCCTTACTTATTGCTGGGTGGACCTTGGTGAAGCCGTACTCCTCTACGAGCTGACCTAGGATACGGTATGTTTCGAGCTGTTCGTAGTCCTGCTTCCAGCGTTCTCCGGGTCGATCGCCATGGAATCTCCAAGAGCCATTCTCCTGTTGTCCTCGTATGATCGCCCGGGCGGGGGTCAGTTCCCAGAGAATCTCTATCGGATCGACCTGCTCCTCGAGCAGATCCCGCTTGGAGAAGTATGCAATCGCCTTGTTTCTTGAGTGGAGCAGTCGTGGGAGCGGGTCGTATCTCAACTGGTTCCGCCAGTCATTCATCACCGCTTCTCTTGGTCACGCAACCCATTAACCATTTATCCTCATTTGGACGTGTAGTAGAGCTAGGATGGATAAGCTCAGATTTGGGGTCATCGGAGCCGGCTCGATCGGCGCAATACATGCCAACAACGTCAAGCACAACAGCAAGACCGAGTTGATCGCGATATGTGACATCAGAGAGGAAAGGGCCAAGAAGCTCGCGCGGAAGCTGAAGGTGAAGAAGACCTACGCGAACTACCTGGACATGCTGGACAACGAGAAACTAGATGCGGTCATAGACGGCATACCGAACTACCTTCACGCGAAGATCGCGATAGATGTGCTGGGGAGAGGTGTCAACGTTCTGAGTGAGAAGCCGATGGCCATGAACGCACGGGAGGCCCAGACTATGGTAGATGCAGCGAAGCGGACGGGCAAGATTCTGGCCCTCGGCATGACTCAGAGGTTCACAGCGGAGGGAGCAGCAGCGAAGGCGGCGGCCACTCCAGAGAACCTCGGGAACGTGTACTTCGCAAAGGCCTCCCTCTATCGGGGCCTAGGCATCCCGGGGTACGGCAGTTGGTTCACAACCAAGGCACAAGCCGGCGGGGGACCGCTCATGGACTTAGGGCCGCATGCGATCGACTTCGCCATGTATTTGATGAACTTCCCTAGGCCACTCAGGGTTCGCGGGGTCACATTCTCAAAGCTTGGACCGAAGGGACTTGGAAAGGGCGGTTGGGGGACACCTGAGTCGGGAGGAGTCTTTGACGTGGAAGACTTGGGAGTGGCGCTCGTGGAGCTCGCAGGAGGGATAACCATGCTCGTTGAGGTCAGTTGGGCGACATACTTGCAGGATGTCTGGAACGTGAACGTCCTCGGAGACAAGGCCGGGATCTCCTTCCATCCGCCAGTGCTGATATCAGAAAAGAAGGGCAAGGCGAAGGTCACGAAGCTGGTGATCAAGAAGGGGGAACCCTACATGCGAGAGATAGATGACCTGGTTCATTGCATCAAAACTGGGAAGGAGCCACTAGGCAGACCTGAGGACGGGGTAGTGATCATGAGCATAATAGACGCGATATACAGATCTGCGCAGACAGGAACCGAGGTATCCGTAGAATAGAGATCACAGCACCGGGAACTCCGCTCCGTGCACAGGGATTCCAGAAGATACTCAGAACGACGTGAACGAATCCACTGTCTTCTTGTCGAGCCGCTCAACCAGCTTCATGGTCAGCCCAATCGCATTCGACAGGTCAGATAGGCTCAGCATACCTGCGTGGGAGTGTATATGCCGAGTAGGAACGGAGATCACTATCGAAGGGCATCCGGTCTTGTGTAGGTGTATTCTACCCGCATCAGTCCCTCCCTTGGCCACACCTGAGAGCTGATACGGTATCTTCTCCGCTTCTGCCACTTGGATGGCGAGTTCCTTGAAGGCTTGATTCGGAATCATTGAAGCATCATACGTGAGAATGGCCGGTCCCTTGCCCAACCTCGTCGGAGCTTCCCTAGGTTTGATGCCGGGAACGTCGCCCGCTATGTCAACCTCAAGGACTATGGCGGCGTCGGGTTCAACCACGTACGCCGACGTCATCGCCCCTCTCAGACCGACTTCCTCTTGGACCGTAGCCACCCCGAAGAGAGTGTTGGGATGCTTTGATCCCGCATCGGCCATGCGTCTCACGGTTTCAGCGGCTATGACAGCACCGACTCTGTCATCGAAGGCCTTGCCCAGAGCCACTCTCCCGTCGTTCACGATCGCAAAGGGAGAGTAGGGAACAACTGGATCTCCTATCCTGATGCCCATCTTCTCAACGTCGCTGGGATCGGAGGCGCCAACATCAATGAACATGTCTTCCTTCTTCACGACCTGCGTCTGCTCCTCAGGTTTCAGGAGATGAGGTGGCTTGGATGCGATCACACCGAAGAAGTCGCCCTTCCTGGACCTCACTATGACCCTCTGGGCGAGCAGGACTTGGTCAAACCAACCCCCAAGGGGAGCGAAACCGAGAAAACCCGTGTCCTTCTCGATGCTGTTGATGATGAATCCGACTTCGTCGACGTGCCCTGCGAGCATTATCCTAGGCTTCTCGGAGGTTCCCTTCTTGCTGAAGATTACGCTGCCGAGCTTGTCAGTGGTAACGCTGTCAGAAAAGCGAGACACGTGATCCTTGACTCGAAGCGAGACCTCTCTCTCAAATCCCGCAGGCCCGAACGACTCAGAGAGCTGTTTCAGCAGTTCCACTTCAGGGTTCATGCAGACGGCGAACGACTTGAGCGGATATAACGGTTGCTATGCGCTTTCATCTGTGCTGCTTCGCTCAGATCAGAGGAGGTGGCGGCGGTTGACGTTTTCGGAGCACAGGCACGACCTTGAGAATCAAGATCGCGATGACAAGCAGGGCCGCAATGCCTCCCCCCAGGGCCAAGATCGTGAACATCATCCTGATCGTTGGGTTGGTCGCCTTGGACGCGACGTCGGTTGCTTCGTCTGCAAGTTGCGTCGCCACTGCGAACACTCCGGCCCGATACGACGACCACGCCTGCTGGACCTCAGACTGGGCTGGCTGCAATCCCTCCGTTCTGAGATCTGACTGGGCCTTGTCTATTGCGTCCCATGCCGCGATGATAGCCGCCCTAGCGTCCTTCTGTGCCGTAAGTCCGGACTGTTGAGACACAACGTTGCCGATGGAGAAAGCTGTTGGCCTCGCCTCACCGTTCTCATCGAACCACGCGAATGCGCCCCAAACGTTCGTGAGGTAGGTCTCATAGAACTGGGGTGCGAAGTAGAGAGCACCGACTACGCCGTGCTGCGCATACAACCATAGAAGAGTGTCCTCCACGAACTTGGCTTGTCCGTTCGGACTGAGGGGGTAGTCCGTCATTTGCTTGTCGAAGTAGCTGAATGGCCCCGGTATGCTCGGAGTGCAGGGGTAGGCGAACTCACAGACCATGACCCTGTAGCCGTTGTCAGCCAGACCAGCGACCGTCGTCTTGAACATGGCCGCAGACATGTCTGCATCCACCTTGTGTGTTGGCCCGAGAAATTCCCCGAGGTCGTAGATGCCACTGCTGGGATAGTAAGACATGCCAGCAACGTCGAAGGCGACGCCACTGGACTTCATGAAATCGAAGAACTCGCGGCTGAAGGTCAAGTTCCACCAGTGGGATAGATGCAGGGCCACAGTAGCGTTGGGGTCTGCCTCCCTCAGGCCTGTAATCGCCTCTCTCAGAATGATCGCTTCATCAGCCCACACCGCTGTCTTGAGGAACTCGATATTCGCCTGGGTCTCAGGCCACTTGCTTTGGTCAGACACGAAAGAGCCGCACACCCCGTAGTCCACCTCGTTGCCCACCTCGTAAAAGTGATCTGAAGCGTTCGCATTCAACAGAGTCGTGACGCACGATCTGACGTGCTCTCTTGCCAAGGAGGCTCTCTCTGCGACTGACTTCCCCTCCCAACCGATGGGGGCAGGCTGCTTGCCGAGGTCCGCAGCGGCACTGCTCAAGTAGAAGAACACATCAGCCATCAGCGCTGACTCGTGTGCCCAGCGAATTGTCTGCAGCGCCATGCTCAAGCTCGAACTGCCGGTCGCATTCGTCGTGATGCCGAACCTCACCCAGGATGAGCCGTTCAGGCTCATGAATCTCATCAAGTCGACTGTCTTTCCCTCCACCTTCCAGCTGAATCCGAGCTGTCTGTAATCGTATGCCAAGTTGCAGTTGAACCCGAGCATCATTGGATCTCTAGTGAGGTCGGTTCGCCCGACTGGCATGGTCGACAAGAGGATCATGGCCACTATGAACGAGATGCAACCGCGTGTCGCAGATCTCATCAACCTCGGTCAACGGCGCGAGGTTATATCGCTTGGGACTCACAGAGATACGAATGGTCAAGGTGCTCGTATCGTACTACTCGAGGAGTGGCAACACTAAGGCAATCGCTCTCGCGATAGCGTCCGGAGCGAAAGAGGTCAAAGGGGTGAAGGTCAGGCTCAAGTCCGCTAAAGCCACAACTCTTCAGGACTTGAAATGGGCCGACGCCATTATCCTCGGATCCCCTACATACTATGGAGGTATGGCGGCCGACCTCAAACGGTTGCTGGACAGGAGCGCAGCGATTCACGGTAGCCTGCAAGGGAAAGTCGGAGCTGTTTTCACGTCTTCTGGAGGAGTAGCCTGTGGAGCTGAGACGACGCTGCTTTCCATAGTTCAGGCCATGCTGGTCCACGGGATGGTGATTTCGGGCAACGCTGACGGTCAGCACTATGGAGTGGCGATCGTGGGAGCACCCAATGCGAAGCAATCCGGGCTCTGCAGAGAGAGGGGGAAACAGGTGACGGAGCTGGCAATGAAGCTGACGGGCGGGATCTGAGACAACGAATCACCGTCGCGGTTTGTAGATTGTCTTTCCCGTATCCGCCGTGGTGGTCAGTCCCGGTGCTTTCAGCTTCAGCTCACGCGAAAACTCCTTGGACGATAGGATCTTGACGAACAGCTTCACGAGTGGCCTGCGGAGCCTCGTCTCGTCCATCACGAAGTCGAACCTCTCCTTCATGAGCTCGACGAAACCTATGTCCTGCTTGCTAGCTGCCGGCAGGATGCCAAACCCGGCGTCCGCCTTTCCTTCGGCCACAGCCCTCGCAACCTCCTCATGCGTTCTCACTTCAGTGTCGTATCCTTTGACCGAGGCTGATGCCTCACCAAATGTCTTTCCTCTTCGTCTCGCCACATCACTCAAGAGCATGTCGAAGAGCGTCCTGGTTCCAGAGCCCAGGGTTCTGTTGATGAGCCGGCTCCGCCCACCAACAAGGCCATCTACGGTCATGATGTGCTTGGGATTGCCTTTGGCAACTATGAGGCCCTGGCTCCTCTCGTACCCCCTGATCAGCACTGCCTTGTGATCGAGCCAGTACCTCTTCAGGAAAGGTACGTTGAACTCATGCGTCTCCTCGTCGAGCAGGTGCACACCGGCGACGTCGGCCTCTCCGAGCATAATGGCAGCGAGACCTGCTGATGAACCAACCGTCACGTACTCGTAGCTGAACTTGCGACTTCTGAGCATGATGTCCAACAGGACTCGAACTCCTGTGCAGTCACTCCCTATGACCATGAAGTCCGGAAGGACTAGTCGGGGAGCAAAGGCAGTGTGCGCTCGTCCTTTCTTCCCAGCGATAGATAGCGCGGTCACCGCCTTTTGCTCGAATTTCCTATATGTGTCAAGGGCTTCCTGCCCGTATGCTGTCAGCTTCGCCCCGCCTCCACTCACTCCTCCCTTCCTCGCCTCGATGATAGGAGTGCCAAGCGCCTCGCTCAGTCGGTTGATGGATTCCCATGCGTGCGCGTATGAGATACCGAGCGCACGCGCCGTAGCCACGAGCGAGCCAAACCTTTGGACTCCCTCAAGAATGTCAGCTTCCTTGCTGCCGAGCACGTGTTGTCCTTCCGCCTCAAGCCAGACCTCAAGCGCAGGTGACAACTGTTTCATTCTCGTCGGATCGATTCCCCCTAGGCGCAGACTTAAAAAGGTGCAGAGACCGTTGTACCCCAGAGGGTATAACGATGAATCTCAGCGAGATGATCTGGATTGCAGCAGCAGCGTGCATCATCGTCGTGGCTGGCGTGCTCGTCGCATTCTCGACAAGGCCGCGGGCCTTGCTCGTGATCGCCACGACCACCAGCACGGTGGACACCGGCCTGCTCGACTACCTCAAACCCTACTTCGACCTGAGGTTCCGCGCGAATATGACTTGGCTGTATCTTGGCACCGGTCAAGCCCTGGCTGTAGCCTCCCGAGGGGACGCTGACATACTACTGGTCCACGACAGAGCCAGGGAGGACGCCTTCGTGAGGTCCGGAAACGGCACGCACAGAGTCACAGTCATGTACAACGATTTCGTCATAGTGGGGCCCAGCAGCGATCCAGCCGGGGTTGCAGGAGCTGCGAGTACGGCGGATGCATTTCGGAAGATCGCGGCAGTCGCAGCCAGCGGACAGGCCACCTTCGTGTCTCGAGGGGATGGGTCGGGCACCAATTCCTTTGAACTAAGAATGTGGTCAAAGGCCGGGATTTCGCCGAAGGGCAATAGCTGGTACTTTGACGGAGGGGGAGGTATGGCCCCAACCTTGCGTATCACAAACGAGAAACAGGCTTACACGGTAAGCGATAGGGGCACCTGGCTCAAGCTGAGGAGCACAATGGGAGACACACTGAACCTGCAGATCCTCTATCAAGGAGACAATGAACTGCTCAATCCTTACGGCTTGATACTTCTCAACGAGACGAGGTATCCCAGCATAGAATCTCAACTTGCGCAGGACTTCTTCTTGTTCATGATCTCCGATGAAGGACAAAGGCTCATTGCCGACTACAAGGTGGGCGGTCAACAGCTGTTCACACCCGTGTTCGGAAAACCAGAGACGATGGGCCTTCCGCTGGAGACGGCTGCGATCGAGTACTGGGTGGCGCAACTCAAGGCGAACGGCATGAAGCCACCGAGCTGGGTCTCGGCCAGTCAAGGAGGATAGAGAGCCCGGGGGGGGAAGGCCGTGTCTGGCTGGGACGTAATCGTGGCGGGCATAGCGAAGGCAGTGCAACTCATCCTGTCCGGCGATCCTACCGTTCTACAGATAACGTCTCTGTCGATCGCCGTGTCCGGCGCCGCCACCTTGCTTGGGGCTCTGATCGGAATATCGACCGGCACAGTCATTTCGCTAAAGCAGTTCAAAGGGAAATCGGCAGTGGTACAGATAGTCAACACACTGACCGGTCTCCCCCCTGTGGTGGTGGGTCTAGTCCTGTACTTGATGCTCTCAAGTTCGGGGCCGCTCGGCTTCCTGAAGCTTCTCTACACACCCCAAGCGATGATACTGGCTCAACTGCTGATGGTCGTGCCGATCACGACGAGCATCACAATATCGTCTGTGTCCAGCATCGATCCTGAGGTGAGGGAAGCTGCGATGTCGCTGGGCGCGGGCCAGCTGAGCGAAACAATGATCGTGCTCAACGAGGCCCGCCTGGGCCTGCTCACGTCCGTTGTCGTGGGCTTCGGGTCGGCGATCTCCGAGGTCGGCGCGATAATGATGGTAGGTGGCAACCTGTTGGGCTACACTCGCGCGCTGACGACTGCGATCGTGCTGCTCACAAATCAGGGAGAGTTCGCAGAGGCGATCGCCCTGGGGATCATACTCCTGTCTCTGGCCTTCGTGGTGAACATCTTGTTGACTCTCCTTAGGAGCAGGTTCGCTGGGACCTCATCTTACACGCCGTCCATCCTCGTGGGCCCGAGCGCACCGCGGAATCCTTGAGGTGGATCGTATTGCCTCTCGTAGATATGATCAACGTGTCAAAGAGCTACGGGACAAAGGCAGTCGTCAAACACGTTGATCTGAAGCTAGACAAGGGGATGATCCTGGCACTAATGGGTCCGAACGGGTCGGGCAAGACGACTCTCATCAGGCTGGCAGCTCTCCTGATTCAGCCTACCGAAGGCAAGATCGTCTTCGATGGGGTGGAAACGGATTGCCGCGAGAACCAGCTGAGGGGACTGAGAAGGAGAATGTCAGTCGTGTTCCAGCGTCCGGCCCTCTTCAACATGAGCGTCGAGGACAACGTATCGGTCGGCCTGAGTGTGAGAGGAATTAACGAGAAGAAGATTCAAGCAAGAGTCGAGGATGTGTTGACCCGAATGGAACTCACGGAACTCAGGGGCAGGCGTGCACTAACGCTCTCGGGAGGCGAAGCCCAGAGAGTCTCCGTCGCGAGGGCGTTGGCAACCGAGCCCGAGTTACTCCTGCTGGATGAGCCGACAGCGAGTTCCGATCCGAGGAATGCCTCCGTCATAGAGAAGTCAGTCGCGGAGTCGAACGCAGACAACGGCACGACCGTGTTGATCGCGACGCACAACCCGCATCAAGCCAAGCGGCTGGCCACCGAGACCGCGTTTCTGTTCGAAGGGAGGGTAGTGGAAAGAGGGAGAACGAGCAGGCTCCTTGAGAGTCCAGAGGACGAACGAACCGCCGCGTACGTTTCAGGAAGGATGGCCTGACAGCAGCGTTGCTGGCATATCGTCAGTCCCGGCGCGGCTTGAGGAGTATGGATCGTCATGGCCTTCCAATGCTTAATAGTCAGGCACCAGCCCGCTGAATCAAGAGACGGAAGGTGCTGAAGCGCAAGAGTTGCCCCTGCCAATAGTTCAACGTTCGCGGAGGGAGACAGCCCGAGTCGTCGGAATGAACGTTGAGAAGGTCAAGCACGTCAAGAGCTGCGACAATGTGGAAGTGCGCCTGAGCGGAAAGAGGGCTGAAGTGGACATGGATGTCTCTCTCGACAGCGAGCTAGGCCCGCAAGACCTTCACAGGGTGATCTCCAACGTTGAGAGAGCCGTGAAGGAGGTCATACCCAATGCGAGGGTGACAGTCAGGACTGAGGCGTTGGGTGGCGGTGAGGAGGAACTCTGGAAGCTGGTGAAGGAGGTTGCAGAGAAGGTACCCGGCACAAGAGACGTGCACAGCATACACCTACAGAAGGAAGGGAACAAGATACTCGTTGACTTCCACCTGGAGGTCGGGGCCAACCTCAGCCTCAAACAGGCACACGGCATCTCAGAGCAGATCGAGAAACAACTCAGGGCAGCCAATTCCAGAATAGGCAACATCGTGATCCACATGGAGTCCGCCTCCGACTTGGTCAACAGAGAGCAGACAGGAGCCGGCACAGCACTGAAGTGGTTCGTCGAGGATCTCGTGGGAAGATTCCCCGAGGTCAAGGGAATAAACGAGATCAGCATACGCAAGATCGGGGACAAACTGCACGTCGAAACTCGGATCTCGTTCGAGCCGAACATCAGCATGAAGCAGGCGCACGAGGTCGCCTACAAGGTTGAGGTAGCCATCAGGAACGCCTACCCCGATATAGTCAGAGTGGACATACACCAAGAACCTGCATAGTCCCCATCTGCCAGCACGGGTGCAGGGCAAAAACATAACGCCTATATCTCTCACGAGAAGACCTCCTCGCTTCGAGGTGTTCGCGGTGTCAGACCAGGATGCTGTCACGCATAAGGAGTACTGGTCAATGAAGCAGTCCGAAGCATACGAGGCCTTAGGCTCCAGCAAGAATGGACTGTCCGAACAGGAAGCCCGGCATCGCCTGGAAATCTATGGACGCAACGAGTTGCCTCAACAGACCTTCAGCGAGCTCAGGGTATTCCTCAGGCAGTTCAACAATCCCGTTTTCGTCATTTTGGGAGGCGCCGCTATTCTCGCCGGTTTCTTCGCTGAGGTGAGCCAATCGGTGGCAATAGCTGCGATGATAGCCCTCAGCGTCGCGTTGGGGTTCCTCAACGAATACAGGGCGGAGAAGACCGTCCAAGACCTGCGCCGGAACGTATCAATCAAGGCAGTCGTGACGAGAGACGGGAAGGTCTCTGACGTGGATGCCGCACTGGTAGTGCCCGGTGATCTAGTGTCGCTGTACGTCGGAGACATAGTGCCAGCGGACATGAGGGTCATTGAAGTCAAGGACCTGCAATTGGATGAGGCTTCACTTACTGGCGAATCATTCCCCGTCGAGAAGACTACTGACCCGCTGAAGCTAGAACGAGCCACTCCCCAACAACTGACCAACTACCTGTTCATGGGCACTGTCGTGGCGCACGGGACCGGCAAGGGCCTCGTGATCAGAACGGGGAAGAACACTGAATTCGGTTCGATCTCAAAGACCTTGGCTCGCCCGCACCCGGAGACCGAGTTTCAGATAGGGATCAGAAAGTACGGCAACATGCTGATCACGCTGACCCTGTTCCTTGCGACAGGGATCTTCGTGCTGAACGCGCTTGTCGGGCATCCGGTCGTTGATTCGCTCCTGTTTTCTCTGGCGATCGCCATCGGACTGGTCCCGGAACTCATGCCCGCGATAGTGACGATCACTCTTTCACAGGGAGCCCGGAAAATGGCGGACAGCAGGGTGGTGGTGAAGCGTCTCGTGTCGATAGAGGACTTTGGCAACATGGACGTACTCTGCACAGACAAGACGGGAACCATGACTGAGGGCAACGTCGCTCTTGATAGCTACAGGTCTCTCGACGGCGGTGATGACCCGAAGGTGTTGTGTCACGCACTGCTCTGCAATTCTGCGGTCGTAGGCGAGAGAGTTGTGGGCAATCCCATGGACAGCGCTGTCTGGAAGTATGCCATAAACAACGGGGAGAGGGACTGCGTGAAGCCGTACACTATCTTGGACACAGTTCCATTCGACTACGAACGGAGGATGATGTCGGTCGCGGCAGAGAAGAACGGAAGCGTCCTGTTCATCACGAAGGGAGCGCCTGAGTCAGTTCTCGCTCGATGTACTCGTCGGGAAGTGAAGGGAGAAGGCGAGCCCATCGGCCCGACCCTTGACTCGATCAAGACAAGGGTCTCAGAGTATTCGAAGGCAGGCTACCGGGTTCTAGCCGTTGCATATCGGCACATAGAGAACAAACCCTCCTACTCAGTTGATGACGAGGAGGAACTGATCCTCCAAGGCTTTCTAAGCTTCACTGACCCTCCCAAGAAGGACGCGAGGCAGGCGATTGACAAGCTCAGGGACATGGGCGTCAGCTCAAAAATACTGACTGGGGACAACGAGCTGGTCTCCGTCAAGGTCTGCGAAGACATCGACGTGCCGGTCAAGAGAGTCGTCAATGGAGCAGACATGATCAAGATGAATTCGAATGAGCTCCGGGGCGCAGTCGAAGAGGCAACGATATTCGCGCGAATAACGCCTGAGCAGAAGCTGGAGATCATCAAAGCCCTGAAAGCGAACGGACACATCGTAGGGTTCATGGGGGACGGCGTGAACGACGCCCCCGCTCTCTATGAGGCGGATGTCGGGATATCGGTTGATTCAGCCGTCGATGTCTCGAAAGACGCCGCTGACATCGTGCTGCTTGAGAAGAACCTGCTCGTCGTGTCGAAGGGAATCGAGGAAGGTCGCAGGGTATTCGGGAACACCATCAAATACATCCTGATGGGGACGAGTTCAAACTTCGGCAACATGTTCAGTGCGGCCTTCGCATCCGTGTTCCTACCCTTCCTGCCTATGTTGCCGATGCAGATACTGTTCATGAACCTCCTGTACGACGTTTCGAATTTCACGCTGCCCACGGACAACGTCGATGAAGAGTATATCCAGCGACCCAAGCGCTGGAACATCGATTTCGTAAGGAAGTACACGCTGTTCTTCGGCCCATTCAGTTCTCTCTATGACTTTCTCACGTACGGGATCATGCTCTTCATATTCGCCGCCCCGCCCGCGCTCTTCCAGTCCGGCTGGTTCGTGGAATCGTTCTGGACAGAAGTGTTAGTGATATTCGTGATCAGAACTCGTCGCACCCCATTCTTCACCAGCCGTCCCGGGAAGTGGCTCACCGTGCTCACGATTGCCGCTGTGGCCTTCGGTACGGCCGTGCCGTTCACGCCGCTCGGAAGCTTCTTGGGATTCGCTCCTCTACCAAGCGAATACTGGATTCTCTTGGTGCTGATGGTAGCGACGTATCTACTCTTGGTTGACGCGGGTAAGGTGTTCTTCTACAGGATCTGCAAGTTTTGAGGTGGCGGACAATGATGCCTTATCCTGAACTGTTCACGTGGTGGGCAGCAACCATCACTTGGAGCATCGTTTTTCTGACGCTGGTCAGCATCTATCTCTACATCGACAGTGCTAAGAGACGCAGGCAGCCAGGCCAGAAGGATCAAGGAACGGGCAAGCTCGTAAGCGACTTCGTTTTCGTGTGGATCTTGCTAGGGCTTCTCATCCTGTACATTCTGTCAATAGACAGAGGTTCAGCAGTCATGTTCGCGATAGGCAACGTCGTGGTGGAAGTCATCCTACTCGCATATCTGCTGAAGAACAAGGCTCCAGCCAGCGAATAGACATCATGACCTTGTTCTGACTCAGACACTCCTCTCTGGGTTCGTTCAGTTTCGTGAAGAGCTACGAGCGAGCTTGGGTTGGGCGGACGAATCAGGACATATATATCGCTCGCAGTCTGCGTACGCCATAAGGCCTTGCCTGAAGCAAGCAAGATCAGCGAGGAGGGCATGACAGCCATAGTCATACCGCACACGCATTGGGACCGGGAGTGGTATCTTCCGTACCAAGAGTTCAGGATCCGACTGGTGAGAATCATAGACAAGCTCCTGGACTTCTACGGCATGAACTGGCCTGTCAAGTCATTCATGCTGGACGGTCAGGTCTCGATTGTCGAAGACTACCTTGAGGTGAGACCGGAGAACAGAGAACTGATGGGCCGCCTCGTCGGAGAGGGCAGAGTGAAGGTAGGCCCGTGGTACACACAACCGGATGAGTCTCTGTGCACTCCGGAGTCGATTGTGAGAAACCTGTTGATCGGGAGGAGAATCGCTAGGAGAAACGGATGGCACACCATGAAGGTCGGCTATCTCCCGGACACGTTCAGTCACGTTTCCACCATGCCGTCCATTTTGCGCGGATTCGGGATAGATTCGTTCGTCTTCACGAGAGGGCTCGGGGACGAGGCGGACAGTCTTCCTGAAGAGTTCATCTGGGAAGCCCCCGACGGTTCGAAGGTCCTCGCCTGCCACCTGCTGAACGGATACTGCAATGCGGCGGGCCTAGGAGTGGACCCGAGAGGCTACACGGCGAGCTACGATGAGACCCCTGATCACTGGGGATCCGTGTACCTAAGCATGTACCTGAGCGAACCGGGCGTCGATCTCGAAGGTGCCGTAGAAAGTGTCAACCGTCTGCTATCGGCAGCTCGTGAGAGGTCCGCGGCAAGGGTCGTCCCCCTCATGAACGGGTGTGACCACATGCCTCCCCAGTTCTCAGTGCCGCAAGTGGTGGACCATTTGCGGGCCAGCATAGGTGACGTGAACTTCAGGTTCGGCTCGCTGGAGGACTATGTCGAGGCTGTGAAGCTCAGGCTCACCAACCCGAAGGTCTACAAGGGGGAGATGCGGGGGTGCAAGAAAGTTCAGATGCTCTGGGGGGTGACCTCGGCGAGGATGAACCTGAAGCAGCTCAACCTCAACACTTCTGCGATGCTGGAGAAGTACCTTGAGCCACTCTGCACGCTGGCTTGGCTGCACGGGGCTAGGTACCCTGAATACGAAATCGAACTAGCATGGAGGCTCATGCTTCAGAACCAGGCCCACGACAGCATCTGCGGAACTGGCGTCGATGCCCTGCACAGAGAGAACGAGGTCAGGTTCCTGCAGGCCAGACAGATAGCATCAGACCTGTCCTACTTCACGCTGAAGGAGCTGTCCCTGAGGATGGGCATGAAGGATGGCAAGTCGTTCGAGGCGCTCGTGATTGTCTACAATCCGAACCTTGTTGACGAGGCCATTCCGACGATCTTCCGCGCCGCTCTGCCCGACGGCGAATGGGAGCTGGTAGATCACGAAGGGAAGGTCTTCTCGGTCCAACAGTTGGGCGAAAGCACTGGGATGGGATTCGTCAGCGACCTCAAGGAATTCGGCGCTCTCCTGACCATCCCTCCAACGGCCGTCTCAGCGCTGGGAATCAGAAGGGCAGTCAAGCCGACGAAACCCATGGCACACGGCGAAGACTGGGTTGAGAACGATTCCTTCAGGGTCGAGTTCGACACCGAGAGAGGAGGGTCGATGAAGATCACACAAAGGTCCGGGCAACCCGCTTACGAGGGGATGAACGCGATCGTGGACGACGGAGATGCTGGCGACACATACAACTACTCTCCGCCAAAGACACGAGACTTCAGAGTCACATCCTCTGAGTCCAAGGTCTCAGTTCACGTCGAATCTGGTCCGGTAGTTGCGGTTGTCAAAGTGAACTCCAGCATGGAAGTTCCAGTAGCAATGGAGGGAGATTCCAGATCAGACCGTACAATTGAAATGCCCATCGAAACGACGATAATGCTCTGGAAGAACTTACCCAGAGTTGATGTCAGGACGACAATCGAGAACAAGGCAAAGGATCACAGGGTGAGGGCTGTCTTCCCGTTGCCCTTCAGGGCGGGCTCCTCCGTGGCTGATGGTCACTTCGCTACGGTAGAGAGACCTGTGAAGAGGCCGAAAGGCGAAGGTTGGGTGGAATCTCCTCCCCAGACTCATCCATCGGTAGCCTGGGTGGACGTCTCTGACGGCAAGACAGGTCTGATGGTGGTTCACCGCGGCCTGCCTGAGTACGAACTCTCTGAGGACGGGTCCACGTTGTACCTGACGCTCATCAGGTCGATAGGCTGGCTCTCGCGCGCTGACATGACCGTCAGGCCGGGGCACGCTGGCCCTGCCATACCAACTCCAGAAGCCCAGATGCTTGGCTCACATACCTTCGAGTACTCGATAGTACCTCATGAAGGGGACTGGAGGAGAGCGTATGAATCGGCCGTGTCCTTTGTGTATCCTCCGTTCGCGATCCAGGTCGAAAAGAGCTCGGCCAACCCCCAGCCTGTGCTCTCGCTTGTGCATGTCCATGGGAGAAAACTGATCTGCACCACTGTGAAGAAGGCCGAGGAATCCGATTCTATCGTCTTGCGCTTGGTCGACCCCTTCGGCGAGGGCGGTGATGCAGAAGTGCATGTCGGAATGCCACTTGAATCCGTGCAACGATCGGATCTGGCTGAGGAGTCGCTCAGCCCCATACAAGTCTCAGGACCTTCTTTCTCGGTCAAGCTGGCCCCTCATGAGATCTTGACCCTTCTGATGACACCGTCTAGAGGTACCGCACCATGAGTGCGGCTCCCGCTGTTTCGATCGTGATGCCGACGCTGAACGAGGAGGCGTACATCGAGCGGACCCTGAAGTCCCTGAGAGACCAGGATCTCGACTCCCCGTATGAAATCGTCATAGGGGACGGCTACAGCACGGACAACACCCTGCGAATCTGCTCCAAGTATGTGGACAGGATAGTGCTTGAAAAGAAGAAGACACCTGCAGCTGGGAGACAATCAGCGGTCAAGCAGTCAAGAGGGCAGGTCGTCGCCTTCTGTTGCGCTGACTCCTTCTATCCCAGAGACTGGTTGAGGGAGCTGACAACCCCGATCATCGAAGGCAAGGCCGGTGCCGCGGGCGGGGTGGTTCTTCCCCTTGACGGTTCATTCTTGGACAATGTTTCGAGCAAATACATCCTTGCTCCTTTGGCTTTGGGCCTGTCCAAGTTCGGAGTGTACTTCACGCCGGGCGAGACGGTCGCCGTGAGCAGGAAGGCGTTCGACGAGGTCGGAGGGTTCAAGGTTGACATGGTTACCGCCGAGGACATGGACTTGATCAAGCGGATCTCAAAGATGTCGAAGGTCATCATCAATCCGAGGGCCAAGGCGTACGTGTCAATGAGGAGAGTCCGAAAGTGGGGGTACGTCAAGTACCTGACATACCACATATCGAACTTCATCTCCTACCAGCTGACCGACGGGTCCCACTCACACTACGAGCCGATACGCTGACCGGACGCTGCCTGCGCTGGCTTGTTCGGAGTCCGATATGAATGTCGTCCAATCCAGAATGTCGTTCGTCTGGCTGATCACATCCATCTTTATATATCCTGAAGCCTCAATGCCTGTTCAGAATGAAAGCAAAGGCAGTGTTGATTGAGTCAATGATGATTCTAATGCTTGTCGTGTCGGCGATTCCTGTCGCGACCTCTGCCCCGGACAAATTCCCAGTGACGATTTTGGTGCATCGTGACGGGACGGTCGAGTTCACTTCAGACTATGCCATGACCGGCTTAGAACCGTACGAGGGCTTGGCCTCATTCAGTTCGAGTCTTGGTCTCACGCAAATCGCTGGAGGAAGCAAGCTCGAACTCACAATGAGGGCGGTGCTTGAGGGTTCTATGCTTGAAGGCATCAGCTCGTATGTGCACAGGTTCAACCTCGGGATCCTGATCTACCCGAACGCGGCAAGGTTGGCCTTGGATCTCTCCCTTGAGTTCGGGGGTGAAGGATACACTCAATTCATTTCGGAGATCCCCGATACGGTGACCATCACTGAGGTCACCGCCAACGCGGATGTGAACGGCGAGATGATAAGCCTCAAGCTGTTCCTGAAGCTGAAGCCAGGCCAGTCATACACGGTCCAAGAAATGGTGAACTACATTGCGCAAGACCCGAGCTACATAGAGAGCGTCGTCAGTGGGGTGCTAGTGTACCTCGGGCTTCAGCTCACTCGTTTCGAGATGACGCCGCAGGTCCTCGACGCCAATACTGCGCTGCTCAGAGTGGATGCAGGTCTTCAGGGAAACCTCACCCAGATAGCCTCTCAGTACATTACCGGGCCTCCGACCCAGGTCGTCTTCGACCCCGTTCTGATCCTAGGCGCCTTTGCGGCCGTTCCGGACGATTTGTCCAAGATCACCTTCAATTTCACCGACGCGGGGACCTTCGATGCAGCTGTCACGCTCAACTACAAGCAGAGCTACGACGCCGTCATCAACGCGAACAGGGAGAACTACCTGAATGCGATCGAGGCGATAGCGAACGAAGATCCGACCAACGGGGCACCCTGGCTGCCGCTGATTTCCGTCCTGAAGCCCGCACTCCTCACTGCCTCTCAGGCCGGCTTCAACTTCAACGTAGACTATGCCCATTCCAGGATGACCTGGTCGGGTAGATTCCCCAATATGAAGGTTGGTCAGGTGTCAGGAAACACAGTGAGCCTGCACCAATTCCTGAGTTCGCTTGGACCTCTGGAACCGTACACTGAGGATGCGAACGGCACCCCGGGTCTCAGGATCGCCATAAGGGGAGTCGAGGATGCCGGCGCCTACTTGGACATAGTCATGCCTCCTGGCACTCCAAGTCCCATTCTACACAACGCGTCGACCGCAGTCTGGGAAGGGGTGTACCTAGACCAGCTGCAGGATGTCTCGTTCACGATACGTCTGAAGGACAATGTCCCACCCACTATTACATCGGGCGTGGCGCAAGGTGCGGCCCTGTCAGAGAAACGACCGCATCTCACAGCGACTCTCAGCGACAACGTGGCGGTAGACGTGTCAACAATAATGGTCAAGGTCGATGGGGTTGATGTGACCTCGTCAGCCACAACCAGCGCCGCCAGCGTCTCGTATACTCCGACATCAGACATGCAGGACGGGCCGCACACATTCTACGTAAGGGTCGAGGACACCGCAGGCAACCCGGCAGAACTCACTGTGAGCTTCACAGTGTCGTCCGGGATACCAATGATATACCTGCTAGGCGGTGGCGCGGTGTTGGTCGTGATCATCGGAGCCGCTGCATTCTTCCTGCTGAGAAAGAAGCCTTCGCCCGCACAAGGGCCTCCTCCTCCACCTCCTGCATAGCGACAGACCAAGGATTCTCCTAGCGGCTGTCTGGGCCGTTCTAGTACGTAGATCTGAGCTCCGACAGCCGCACCTTCCTTCCCGAATCCGCAGAGCGTTTCAGGCTGAAGAGCGTGGCCATGATCTCAAGCGTATGGTCGTACGGGATAGGGGGCCTTCGAGTTTCAATCATCGTGAGGAAGTTGCCAAGCATTCTCCTGTAGAAGACGGGATCTGAGATGCTAGTCTCGGTTCGCCCCTTCTCGCCGTAGATCACAACTTGGAAAGGATCGTGGGAATCCCTGATCAGCTGCAGTGAAGCGCTCTTGCCATCACCGTAGACGACCGTGCCTACATCAGTCAGTCTGCCGGATTCGCAGTAGACGTGATCCACACCGGAGCCCATGATCGTGTGCATTGTCTCGATCAGATGAATGCCGTAGTCCAAGAGGTCGTTCGGGCCACTGAAGAAGCCAACTCTGAGTTCTCCCAGTTCGGGCAACTTGCTCAGAAGCTTCTCCAGTTCGACAGCGTATCTGAGGGCCGAGCACGACATCAACGGCCCACCTCCTTTCTTTGCCAAATCGATGATGCCTGAGGCAGCCTCGAAGCTTGTGGCCAGCGGCTTGTCCAGGAAGGTCGGGATACCTGCCTCGAGCAGAGGTCGTCCGTACTTTACGTGGTTGTCGGCGGCTCGAAAGTAAGGGTAGAGGACGAGGGCCCCGTCGATGTTGCCGATGAGATCGCTTGGATCTTCTGCAACGTTCTCCACCGAGTACCTGCGCGCAAAGTCTGCCGCCTTCTTCTTATCATCATCGAAGACTGCGACGACCCTGGCGTTCCCTATCGGTTCGCAACCTATCCCGTTGACAATCGATACAAAATCGGTTGAGTGGGAGGTCCCCACTCCGACCATGCCGAGTCTTCGCATGATCAAAACATCGCTAACGGACAGTGCGCAGATTGCCTACACCAGTTGCTACGAGACGATGAACACGACGTCACCTTCTCTCACACGGTCCTTTGTCTGCAGCCCTATTGACTGACCCGCCTGTGCGACGGGGATCTTCTTGTGTTCTATCTCCATGGATTCGACGGTCTGCCTGACTTGCGTCTGCTTCCCTTCAACGAGAATCGCATCGCCCACCTTCAGCGTCCCGTTCAGCTCAACGATGGCTACGTTGATTTTCGCGAAGTAGTGCGTGATCCTGCCCACGGGAGTCTTCTTCTCCTCTTGAGCCATACGACTACATTGCTGCGTTTGATAATAAGCCTTAAGCCTGCCCTGAGTCGCCGATGAGACAGGGTCTGACGGAACCCTAGTCACTGCCTTGGATTGACTTCTTTCTCAGCATCTCCAGGAAGGCGTTCCCGATCGCTCCTCTCGCGGCCACCGATCGCGGCGAGATGCCCAGGCCCTCTAATATATATCCCAAAAGTCTGTGACCAGAATAGAGAGAACGTGCAGAAACTCGACGCCATTCTAGTGCTTGACTTCGGCGGGCAATACTGCCATCTGATAGCGAGAAGGGTGAGGGAGTGCGGCGTCTATTCTGAAACAGTCCCCCACGATATTTCCCCGTCGCAGATGAAGCGGTTGGGCCAGAGACTCCGCGTCAAGGGGCTAATTCTCTCCGGCGGGCCGTCGAGCGTTTACGAAAAGAGAGCCCCAGAATGTGATATCAGGATTTTCCAGCTTGGAGTTCCGGTCCTGGGAATATGCTACGGACATGAGCTGATAGCCCGTCTCTTTGGCGGAGAAGTGAGACCCGCGAGCGCCAAGGAATTCGGCTCCAGCCTAGCGTTTGTTGACAAGCCCGTTGGCTTGATGGAAGGGCTAGATAAGGTGGAGAAGGTGTGGATGAGCCATTCCGACTCTGTCTTCAGACTTCCCAGCGAGTGGGAGGTCCTAGCTCACACTGAGAACTCTCCCGTTGCAGCCTTCAAGCATGCAACCAAGCCAGTGTTCGGTGTACAATGGCACCCTGAAGTGGTGCATACGGAAAAGGGCCTGAAGATTCTTGAGAACTTCGTTCTCAGGATCTGTGGTTGCACGCCGAATTGGATCATGCATAGTTTTGTCAGAAATGCAGTCGAAGAGATAAAGCGAATGGCCGGAGATGACAGGTGCATAATAGCCCTGAGCGGTGGAGTGGACTCTAGCACGGCGGCAGTTCTGGCCTCCAGGGCCATAGGAGACAATCTGGTGGCTGTCTTTGTCGATCACGGGTTCATGCGGGAGGGCGAGCCCGAATTTGTCAAGAACGCGTTTGGAGCGTTTCCGGTGAAGCTGATCGTGGTGAACGCTAGGAGTAGATTTCTGAGAAGCCTGAGAGGTGTCAAAGAACCTGAGCGCAAGAGGAGCATCATTGGGAGAGAGTTCATCAGAGTCTTTGAAGAGGTCTCGAGGAAGGTGAAGGCGCGACATCTCGTGCAGGGGACTATCCACCCGGATCGAATAGAATCCGGCCTGAGGAAGCGCTCTGAGAGAATAAAGACGCACCACAATGTTGCTGGCCTGCCAACCAAGGTCGAGTTCAAGACCATAATCGAGCCGCTAAGGGATCTATACAAAGACGAGGTCAGAGAAGTGGCCGAGGAGCTGGGATTGCCGAAGGAGATCACTTGGAGGCAACCATTCCCGGGGCCCGGCCTTGCCGTCAGAGTCTGCGGAGAGATAACCGGGGAGAAAGTTGAAGTGGCCAGAAAGGCGGAC
>Ga0315279_10001633_pt1 | contig 36677 bp, 36 predicted proteins | sample YL17G06_20_MG_FD_203694 | JGI IMG/M metagenome (GOLD analysis project Ga0315279, IMG submission 203694) | Sediment microbial communities from Yellowstone Lake, YNP, Wyoming, USA - YL17G06_20 | ecosystem: Environmental > Aquatic > Freshwater > Lake > Sediment | place: USA: Wyoming | collected...
CTACTACGTGATTGACTGGCTTCCAATTTACAATTTCATAGTTGGTGTTGTTTCAGCATCTTTTTCTGCCATCGTTATCTGGAAAAACAGCAAGCTCGCCATGCCAGCTGTCGTTGCGACGCTTGGCTTGCACACCATTGTGATGCTGGTATTGCAGACTGCTTATCACAACGTTGTTGCGCCAGATAGTATCAAAGCGATGATGGTTCGCCTGATTATCTGGATAATCATCTTGATCTTGATGATCCTTCAGCATCGAAAAAACAAGTGAACATAGGCAGGTGATACATCTAGCGATATCATAACAACTCGACACTTCGCGCTTATGCGTGTATCAACTCACCAACCTTCATAAGTGAGCAGACAATGAAAAGATTGTTCCTCATCCCAATGATTATAGCGATATTGCTCCTATCAGCATGCGGCCCTCAAGCTCCCGTCTGCCCGCCGGCGACCGGCACACCTCGCTACCTGACGGTCCCGCTGGAAGCGCCGCCAACGTCCGTGCCCGGATCTGATTCCACTCCCGTCGTGATGGAGATCGGAGGCAAAACCATACCTGTGGATAAACTCGTCGAGGGCCCGCTCTGCAACGACACCTGGAGCGGGACGGTCTACGTGAGTTGTAATATTCAGGTTGTTGCATGGGAGGAGGAACCGCTTTTCCTGAAGAACTGCAACCTCACCATCGAAACGGGAACCATCGCTTACGTGGCATATCACAACAATGCGGCTTACTACAACGGCTGTTCGTATCATACCGGTGAACAGCCAGCCCCTTGAATAGGTAATATCCATACACATGAAAGGAGAAAAAATGAAAAACAATTCCAAGCTTGGAGCCATTCTGGCTATCGTCGGTATCCTGACCGGGTTGCTCTTCTTCTATCTGATTGCCAGCCAATACAACCTGTTGATCGCTACGCTGACCGCCGCGGGTCGGGCAGATGAGGCCACCTCCGTAACCATCACCTATGCAGTACTTGGGTGGATCGGGATCACTGCCGGGGCAATCTGGGCGGCGGTTCTTTACGGCTTCCTTAATAAGGAAAAATGGGCCTGGTTCTGGGGCGCCGTAGCCGCGACCATACAACTGCTGGTGGGATTCTTCCCGATGATCCCTGCCATGGACAGCCACCTACCTACACCAACCATCGCGGTCTTCCTCCTCGCAGCCATCCTGTGGTTTGGGATGCTCTTTATCGGCGGTGTGGATAAGAAGATCATCACGCTCACCTTCATCGCCGGGCTTGCCTACGTGCTGACTTTCATGGACGGTGTCGCCCCAATTGCCAAGTACACCTCCTCGCATGATGATCCCTTCTGGAATGGCATGTACGCCATGTCGCAACAGGTCAGTTGGTGGGGCGCGGCCGCCTGGGCAATCTTTATCTTTGCGGTGTTCGGGAAGAAATCATGGGCAATCCCTATGGGCATCTTTGCCGGTACCATGTCTATGTTGGCCGGATATCCGTTGGGGATGCATAACGCCCTATTTGAGGTGCATCGGTTCTCGATGTTCCTGCCCGCGCCGTTGATGGGTACGGGACTGCTGATCTACCTATTGCTACCCTCCACGCGACGAATGCTCGAAGCATGGAATACCGAAAAGTAGAGAAACTTATATAACAGCGGCATGTTCTCGCTCTCTGCCCTCGCTCTGATTGCCTGGATCGTCCTGCTTATCTGGCGAATCACTGGCAGCTGCTCACCGGCACCATTTAGCAAAGGTAACTACCGGGGTCAGTATAAGCGTTCTCAATGCTCATCTCTCACCCGAGTTTCGCTTCGTGCCAGCATCGTATGGTTATCCCTGCAGCTTGCAAGTTGATATCTGATTGACAGGCAGCACTACAAAGGCGTACACTTTCAACAGAGACGCACACGACGCGAATATTATCTGACCATCATGGATACTCAGCAACTGTTTGCCCACCTTCCGGAAGAAATACAATCCAGGCTCCGCAGTGCAATGCACGTTCACACCTTCGAGTCGGGTGAACCGGTTTTTCACCAAGGCACACCTGCCACTGCCATTTACGTTGTGATACGCGGACGAGTGAAAGTCGCACGCGTAACGCTGGATGGCTATGAGAGCATTCTGTGCGTACGCCAGGCCGGGGAATACTTCTGCCCCGTACCGGTTCTCGATGGCAAGGCACACTTAGGGACTGCAATTGCTATGACTGAGGCAACTGTGCTCTGGGTGGAGAGCGATTCATTCCATGCCTTGTGCCGCGAATGCCCGCGGTTGCTTTCTTCTGTCCAGGGAGACTGCCTGGCAGAGGTGCGTTATCTGTTGAACCGCCTGGAGACATTTGCTTTCCGCAATATCAGGGAACGGCTGGCAATCACGTTGCTCGATGAAGTTCGTCACCAGCGCGCCGATGAGAATAACCCCATCGAGTTGAGCATGATCCAACAAGAATTGGCAGGGTTGGTCGGGGCTTCGCGCGAGAGTGTCTCACGCAGTCTGAAACAATTGGAGCATGATGAAACCGTCGAATTACACCGGGGAAAGGTTCGCATTCTTGACCTGAAGAAATTGGGGAAAATCGCGGCTATCGAGTAACTACTGGCTTCATGTTATGTGATATACATCACAGAATGTTATGTAATAATGTGCGATAATTCACATAATGGTCGGAGGACTCTTGAAAAAGCCGACGATATTTTCTTGCCTTGAAAAGGAGAATGTATATGAACCTGTTCACACTCGATAACCTGTTCCTTCTGTTGACCGGCCTGACAGCTATCTACCTGCTATGGCGGTTCTACACCCGCTGGAGCAAGGAGAAGAAGCTCTATGACTTGTACTATGCCATGGGGTTTCTCGTCCTGCTGGTCTCCGGCCTGCTGCTCATCTTCCTGGGATTGGGCATCCTGGCCTCGCCCTACGTGCTTACGGTAGCCTCGCTCATCCCACTGGGCATCTCGATGGGCATCGTTGAAGAGTACTTCCCGCAGTGGAAGAAAGCCTTCAAGTGGTTTGCGTTGGTGGGTTTCCTGGCAATCGCGGTCTCGGCTATCTTTGGAATTGACATCGTCAGGAAAATCTCTGTCCCACTCTTCCACGGCGTGGCCGGACTGGTCATCTTCCTCGGTCCGTTCTTCTCCAAAAAAGCTCCTAAGGGCTTTTGGTGGGTTGGCATTGGCGGTGTGTTGATCGGGCTGGGCGGCATTGCCCTGGCGTTCATTTCGATGGGTGCACAGCTTCTGTTCTTCAGCCCATCCTTCGTCATACTCATTCTGACCCCACTCCTGCTCCTGATGACCCTCGCCTTCACGTATGGCTTTGTAAAGGATATCAAAGGACGATCTCTGCCTGCAGGTCCAGGAAGTTCTACAACAATTTGAAATAAACAGGGGGCAGGCCGCGCCAGGATCGCGACCTGCTCCCAGGGAGTAGCCTATGCAGTTCATGAAAGATCGCTTCAATTACCTGTTCAAATCCACCAAAGGTCTGATCCTGGTTGCGATCGCCATGATCGCCTTGGAGACCGCCATCTTTGGTATGCTTTCCGGTCCGATGGCCGAGCTGGGCGTGCGCGATTTCATGATCCGCACCCTGAAAATGGACATCGTCCAAGCTGAGCGCGAAGGTCGGATCATCATCCTGTATCATTCCATCGCCATGGCTGTGGTCGCCATCGAAACCTACATGATCACTAGCCTGCTGAGGATGAAAGAGTTCTACAAGCTGGCTGTGCGCGTGCTCATCACCGTCGGTTACATTCTGACCATGATCTTTGGTATGGGATTTGCTTACTGGGGCCATAACTGGGCGCTCCACGGACTCTATATCAGCGGGCTGAGTCTCATCTTCTTCGCCGGTGTGCTGTTGGTAATTGCCCTCTGGCCATGGAAAAAGGAATACTACCAGCTCGATAAAACCTTTGCCCGCACCAAAAAAGGTGTGGATGTGGAGCGCGTAGCCTTCTTCGCAACTGCCCTCACCACGGTCATTTCCGCCCTGTTTGGAGCCATCCCCGGCTCGTTCTACGGCAACGGATTTGAGACCTTCATGGCTCAGGACATCATCCGGCTGCCCGAAAAGACTGTTATGCAATATTCGATCATCGGCCACCTGCACATCATGCTGGCTCTGATCGCGATCATGATCACCCTGATCATTGGCCGCTGGCTCAACTTCAAGGGCATCCTGCACAAGATCGCCATGCCGTTGATGATCCTGGGCACGATCGTGCTCAACCTGGGTGTGTGGGGTGTGGCTACCCCGCTCGAACCGATCGCTCACATGATCATCTACGTCGGTGCGACGCCGTCCATGCTTGCAGCGCTGCTATTGCTGATCTGGGAATGGGGCCAACTAATCCGCGAGGGGACAGCCCTAATCGATAAGCCCAACTTCGGACAGAAAATGAGTGCCCTCGTGCGTGATCCACTGCGTTTCGGACCGTTGTGGCAGATGCTTTTCATGAATTTCACCACCAGTTTCGTAGGAATTTTCATGGCAGTGCGCCTAGATGAGATCTTCCGTGTCTGGCCTGCTCATGAAGAGCGCATCGAACTGACCGGCCACTGGCATGCCCTTTCAGCCATCATCGCCACCATCATCCTGCTCTATTACGGCGACATGCTTAGGCTGAAAGGCAAACTTCGCAATCTCTACGGCTGGTCTATCATCATCCTATCCGACATTGCCCTGGCTGCTGTCACGATATTTGAAATGAAACGGCTGTTCATCTCCGAGGCAACCCAGCAGCCTCTGGTTAACACGCTCATGCTGTTAATGGACTTCGGGCTCGGCATGCTGTTGATGTTCCTGGCGATGGTCATGGTATGGCGGCTGTTGGACCTGTTCAAAAAGAAAGGACGCTGGACGGAAGAAGTGGAGCACGAACTTTCCGAGGAGGTGAAAAAATGAAGCGTGCGATCCAGACTGTGTTACTTCTCGCCGCCATTTTGGTCTCCTGTGCCCGCGTAGACTTGAATGCCCCTGTCCCAATCTTCAATACAGGCATAGACCAAGCTGCTTGGGCCGTCGTTCCGGCTGGATCCTTCCTAGAGGGTCAGTTCGACCACCCCGCTTCAATTGACTACAAATATGCGATCATGGTGACCGATGTGACCGTGTCGCAGTACGTGGACTTCCTTAACACAGCGCTTGCAGATGGCACGCTCAAATTGGAAAGCGACACGATTACCGGATTCTATCCTGGAGATGTGTTCAACGAAGTTAAACATGAAGTCGAGGTCACTGCCAGAAATTATATCTTTGTCCCGTTGAAAGACCCGTCCTCTCGCTTAACATTTGACGGGACGGCATTTTCACCCATCGCCGGTTATGAAAACCATCCAATGACCAACGTCTCCTGGTTTGGAGCGTGGGGATATTGCCAGTATTATGGTTGGCGATTGCCGACAGAGCTCGAATGGGAGAAGGCGGCCCGCGGGTCCGCGGATAATCGTCCTTTCCCCTGGGGCTACGAGATCGCCCGCAATAATGCCAACTTCTATGCCAGCCGCGACCCGTATGAAGATATGAGTTCCTTTGGTTCGCGCACCACACCGGTCGGCTTCTACAATGGACAAACCTATGGGGGGTACACCACGCTCGATTCTGCCAGCCCTTATGGCCTGTACGATATGGCAGGCAATGTCTGGCAGTGGGTTGGCAATATTACCTACGGATTCAGCGACCGATTTATGCGAGGAGGCTCAAAGGATACCTACGATATGGACTTGCGCGTCTGGGTTCACAACAGCGCTATACCCACCTACTACAGCCCAGGGGTGGGATTCAGGTGCGTCAGAAATCCGTGAGAGCAGAGAACAGAGAGTAGTAAATTTTCCATCCTCATTGATCTCTATTCCCTTATCTCTGACCTTAAGGAGTAATACTTGAAAACTATCCTCGCCAAACTTCGTCTCTACTGGCCTCTCACCAAATCCCTCCAGACCGGTCTGCTGCTCTCCACCGGTCTGGCCGGGTACATGAGCGCCCGTTGCCCGGTGATGCACTGGTTTGATTTCCTCGACCTTGTCGTGAGCCTGTTTATGGCTATCGCCGGGAGCACCATCCTAAACATGTGGTACGACCGCGACATTGACGCCGTTATGAACCGCACCCATTACCGTCCACTAGCCGATGGTCGGGTCAGGCCGGACGAGGCCTTGCGGCTGGGACTGGTGCTCTCAGGACTAGGAGTCGGGATGGCAGTCGTCATGTCCCCGCTCTACGGGCTGATCGTCTTTGCTGGACTGTTTTTCGACGTGGTGGTTTACACGCTCTGGCTCAAACGGCGCACCTGCTGGAGCATCGCCTGGGGCGGGATTTCAGGAGGGATGCCCATCTTGGCAGGGCGCGCTTTCGGCACCGGTCACATCGACGACATCGGCATCCTGCTGGCACTGGCAGTCCTGTTCTGGATCCCCACCCACATTCTCACCTTTGCCATGCGCTACTTCGACGATTACCAGGCTGCCAGGATCCCGACCTTTCCCTCCACCTACGGTTTCCAATTCACACGCCTCACCATAGCCGTCTCCACCGTGATTGCTGCCCTGTGCATCAGCGCAGCCGGCATCCTGATCGGGATGCAATGGGGCTTCATCCGACTGCTGGCGGTGCTTTCCGCCGGGCTGTTCCTGCTAGCCGTCGCCAGCGTCTTCGGGCCAACAGAAAGAATCAACTTCGGGCTGTTTAAATACGCCTCGCTGTATATGCTGGCAGCGATGATATTACTTTCCGTTTAGCCCTTACCCCAGTCCCTCTCCCTTTTTGGGAGAGGGGGGAGATTCCCAAATGAAAATGACCATTCTTGACCGCATCATTTTACTCCTCACCGGCCTGCTGGCCGCCTACCAAATTGTCATCGGGATTAACAAACTCAGCACTCTGCCCATTATCGCCTACACCATTGCCTTTGGCGTTTTGCTGGTGGCGGGACTGCTGCTCATCATCCTCGGTTTCGAAGTGCTGGACAGCCCGATGGTGGTCATCGCTTCGACAATTATCCCGCTCAGCCTGTCGCTGGGACTGGTCTGGGAGCACCTCGCTGCATACCGGACCCTTTACCTGGTTTTTGCCATCGTCGGGTTTTTGGCAATCGTCATTACCCGTTCCGTCCCGATGAAGAGCAAGTTGCCGGTCATCGTGCTGGCTTGTGTCCACGGTATCGCCGGGATGATAATTTTCCTATTACCGGTCATCATGGCAATTAGCGGCACGTCTCATCCAGCGTTTTCCCTGGTTGGTGTAGGCGGGGCGCTGATAGGTGTGGGCGGGTTATTGCTGGCTCTACTCAAGGCGGGAAAACCGCTCCTTTCACGCGAAACCATTTTTCGGGTCCTGCCTGGCCTGTTGCTGCTGATGACAGCCGCATTTGTGGCCGGATTCCGCTTCGGTTAATCTTTAGGCCGTGGAAGGGATCTTCTGCGGTAAATAACAATTTCTGTAAAAGGAGAATGCTATGAGAAACAAGTGGTGAGCCAAACTGCTGTGCATCATCGGGATAGTCTTCATGAGCCTGACAGCAGCCTTCACCCTGATGGGCAACGCGGGGACATCCTGCGTGGCGCTCAACCCAGCCGGTTTCGGCGATACATTTGCCCCGATCGCCAAATTCCAGTGGTTGTACATTCTGTTTGTGTTCGTCACCGTCGCCATCGGCATCATGGGCGTACGGGCGGTTGTCCTGCTGGTCAAGGGCAAAAAGAACGCCTATCGCTACGCACTAATTACCCCCCGGCAGGCACCGCGGTTGGTGCCATCCACATCGCAGTCTCACGTGCTTTACGCGGCGGCTCCATGACGGTGGATATAGTCGTCTACACTACCGTGCTGACCCTGATCATCTCCCTGCTCTTCCGCATTTCCGGCATCTGGCATGGTGTAGATTACGAGAAGCCCGAAGGCGAAACGAAGACCGGGAAACAGGCAGCTGCCATCGCCCTGGGCGTCACTGGCCTGCTAGCCCTGACCATCCAGTTCCTGATGGCTCCCACCCACACCATTGACGGGATCAACTACGCTGACGTGTGGCACACCACATTGAAGCTTCTCGGCCGGACGCAATGGCAAACCATGTGACTCGATTTTCATGCGCGATTTACGATCTATTGACGAAAAATCACGTGGAAACATTCCTATCATAATTATTCCTTTTTACGAATATTGTTGACCAAATTGATCATCGAGATTGCGTTCTTAAACTACGCAATGGAATAACAGAACGATCCTTACCCCACCTTACAGCAACTACCTCCGCCAGGATCACCACTGCGATTTCTTCGGGTGATGGGCTGCCCAGGTTGAGACCAATGGGGGCGTAGACGCAGTCTTGTTTGTTGGTGTAACCATCTATATTGAGATGCTCTAGAATATAGTGTGGCATTTGGCACGGCTGCCAATCATGCCGATGTAACTCGCCAGGGAGTTGATCATCTGCCGTAACGCCGCCTCGTCCGTAACGTGGTCAATGGTGATCAACACCACATAAGAGTCTGCCGCCAGATGAACCGCTTCCAGATCTGGAATGTTGGCCCGGCCTGACTCCGCGTCCACCACAAGCTTCGAAGCCAGTGCTCAGCTATTCAAGCTATGCAATTTATCTATAGTCAACAAAAGTTTTATCGAATTCATCTTGTGACAGATGACACTATCTACATTGCGAAAATTATCACATAATCAGCGCGGAAATATTGGCTGACAGCTATTATGAAACTTTCCTTTTCTAAAGATATCTCTTTCAATGTGACCCATATGAATGCATCCAACCACATCTGTAATTTTGAATTTCACAATCCTGCGTATTCCAGGCAGAAAGGGAATGGTTTATTTCTGACTACCTGACAGCGAATTGCTTCTCCATTGCAGGTTTTGCAAATAAATCACAAGAAATGTTTAGGAAAGTCAATTTAATCTCATCCAAATCTGGTTGACAAAAAGAAGGAGAAATTTCAATGTCTACAATCGATCTTAACACCATCAAGGCTATAAAAGTCGTAGATGCACGCGCTATGTCTTGTCCCGGCCCACTTCTGGAAGCAAAAAAGGCCATCGGAGCCGTTAAAGTCGGGGAAATCCTGGAGATCTGGTCTGGCGACCCGGGAACGCGCGGCAATCTTGAACTTTGGTGCAAGAAACTGGGCCATGATTTCATTGGCTTCCTCGAGACTGGCGGTTACGACCGGTTGTTCGTCCTGCGGAAAAAGTAATCACCTGGTCAACCTATTCTCGACTTCAGCAGCATGCTGAAATACAGGAGGTCTATGGCTACCGAATCAGCAAACAAATCAACGAAAATCCTGCTTCTTGCCACCTTGTCGGGTGGATACCGCGGTGCAGACATGGTTGGACAGGGGCACATGGATTATCCGCCCAATACCTACATCCTGCCTATCATGAGCTCGGCAATCTTCCCGCCAAAATTTTACATCGACGCTTTCGAAAAAGGTTTCGATGCTATCACGGTCATGTACAGCGGCACCGACAGTCCATATAAGGGAGAGTCTGAAAAGACGGCGGAAATTGTCAATCAAACTTATGATCGGATGAAAGAGCTCAACCTGGACCCGCGCCGCTTACGGCTGGCCGCCATTTGTACGGTATGCGTGCGTCCATTCCTGGAAGAAGTCCAGCGCGCTGAGAAGTTGCTGGAGGAAATTGGGCCTTTACCGCACCCATTGACCAGGCCAAAGGCGGCGCTTTACCAGCCCATCGAGCCACAAGGGGACACCACCTATGTCAACCAATAACCTCAAAGTGGATGCCCTGGTGGTTGGTGGAGGCATTTCTGGGATGCAGACAGCGCTCGATTTGGGCGATCAAGGTTATCAGGTCGCATTAGTGGAGCGTAAGTCCAGCATCGGGGGGAAGATGATTGATTTAAGCAAGGTGTTCCCCACACTGGATTGTTGTAGTTGCATCACCACACCCAAGATGTCAGCCACCGCCCATCACGATAACATCAAGCTGCTGTCCTACAGTGAAATTGAGTCCATTACCCGCAATGAAAACGGCTTCACCGCGCAGGTGGTTAAGAAGCCGCGCTACGTGCGCGAGGATGATTGCACTGGCTGCCGCTCCTGCGAGCTGGTATGCCCGCTCGATGTTTCAGAGACCGAACATGAATTTGGCCGTACAGCGCACCGCGTCGTTTACGTGCCATTCAGCACAGCAGTTCCACAAAAGGCTGTCGTGGATATTGATCACTGCGTGTTCTGCGGCAAGTGTATGCAAGCCTGCCCGAGCGATGCGATTGACTTCACCCAAGAACCCGAACACGTAGAAATCGAAGCCCGCAGCATTGTACTGGCCACTGGCTATGAAACCACCCCACTGGATGCTAAGAAGGAATATGGCGCGGGAAACCTGCGTAATGTCATCAGCGGTATGATGATGGAACGCCTGCTCGCTCCCACTGGACCGTATGGTCGTGTCCTGCGCCCCTCGGATGGGAAGATGCCAGCCTCCATCGCCTACGTCCAGTGCGCTGGTTCGCGCGATCAGACATTGGGGGTGCCCTATTGCTCGCGTGTTTGCTGTATGTACGCCATCAAGCAGGCCATGCTACTTTCCGGCGCATTGCCTCTGGCGGACATCACTATTTACTACATGGACATTCGTTCCTTTGGCAAAGGATACGAACAGTTTTATCAGAATGCCAAAGCCATGGGGATTGAGTTCCTGAAAGGCAAGGTGGCTCGCATCCGCGAGGATGAAAACCAGAATCCCACCGTGCGGGTGGAGCTGATTGACGAATACGGCCACACCCGCGTGACAGATCGCCAGCATGATCTGATTGTGCTCTCAGTTGGCTTGTTGCCCGGCTACAACCCGCAGGCCATGTTTGGTGTACCCACCGCAGAAGATGGTTTTGTCAATATCCCCAACTATAATGTTACGCCGGCTGAGACATCCCAGGAAGGAATATTTGTCACCGGTACAGCTGCTGGGCCGATGGACATTGTAGACAGTATTATGATGGCTGGCGCCGCAGCCGCCGCAGCTGCGGCTTACCTTGAATCAGGTAACGGCCAAATCACGGCAGCACCAAAAAGCCAGCCTGAGTGGAGCGTGGAATATGCCTGAGAAACTTGTCAACAAGGCGCAAGACAACCAGAATCCCACAGACGAAACGCCGCGCATTGGCGTGTATGTCTGCCAGTGCGGCGGCAACATCGGCGATGTGGTGAAGACCGAGATGGTTGCCAGGATGCTGGAGAAATTGCCCAACGTGACCGTGTCGCGCACAAATATGTTCATGTGCTCTGATCCCGGGCAAAAAATGATCACAGACGATATCAAGGAGCAGGGCGTCAACCGCGTAGTCATCGGCGCCTGCTCCATTTTCCTACACGAGCAGACATTCCGTCGCACGCTGGAACGCGCTGGACTGAATCCCTACTTGTATTATCACATCGGCCTGCGCGAACAGGTCAGTTGGGTGCACCATGGCACCCCCAAGGAAGCTACCGAAAAGTCAATTCGCATGATGTCGGCAGGAATTGCCAAGGCACGCAACATGAAACCTTTGGAACCTGTGCGCCTGCCTGCCCATCGCCAGGCGTTGGTCATCGGCGGAGGTATAGCGGGTTTACGCTCTGCATTAGATATGGCGCGTCGTGGGTTGAAGGTGACGCTCGTTGAGAAAAGCCATTTCCTGGGCGGACGCATGGCACAGTGGGAACGTGTCTTCCCAACGAATGAAGAAGCCCGCCTCCTGCTCAGGCAATTGATTGAGCGCGTCCTGGCCGAACCAAACATTACCATCCACACCGGTGCCGAGGTTATCGGGGCGAAAGGCTACGTGGGCAATTTCGCCGTCACCATTCGCCAGCAGCCGCGCGGTGTGCGAGGAATATTTGACAATGAAAAGGAGGCCATCGCCGTCTGCCCCATCAAACACAGACGGGAATTCGATTACGGTCTTTCGACCCGTAAAGCGATCTATCGTGCATACACAGACTGCTGGCCAGAAAGCCTGGTCATTGATTGGGAACATTGCACCAAATGCAGCGAGTGTGTTAAAGTGGCACCGGAGGGCATGATCGATCTGAACGAGGAAGCTCATGAATTTGATGTTCAGGTGGGGGCGGTGGTCCTTGCCACCGGTTTCCAACCTTATGAACCTTTCTATGGTGAAATGGGTTGGAAGGAGTTCCCTGAAGTCATCACCCTGCCACAGCTCCATCGCTTGCTTGATGAAGAAGGTCCCAGCGATGGCAAATTTCACTGGAATGGTCACCCGGTCAGGGATGTGGCGATCATCCATTGTGTAGGCAGCCGCCAGATCGAAGGTGTACATCACGCCCAATCGGATGGTAATGTGAATAATTATTGCTCGCGGGTCTGCTGTACCGCTTCCTTGAGCATGGCTTCTCTCGTTCACCAGCGAGCCCCCGATGCCAGGATCTATGAGATTTTTGAGGACATTCGCGCCTACGGGCGCGGGCACGAGGATTATTACACTCGCGCCAGCAAGAACAATGTCACCTTCCTGCGCTATTTTGCCGAAGAAATCCCGGAAGTAAAGCGGGCAGATGAACAAGCCGGGCGCCCTCTACTTGTTAAAGTAAGAGACCACCTGACCTGGGGGGAGGAGATTGAAATCCCGGTGGATCTCGTTGTGTTGTCGGTGGGTATGATGCCAAATCCCATCCAGGACTTGATGGAAATCTTCAAGGTCACGCCAGGAAGCGACCGCTTCCTTTTGGAAGTCCACCCGAAACTGCGACCAGTCGAGACAGCCACGACCGGTATTGTCCTTGCGGGGACCGCACAGGGACCAATGAATATCCAGGAGAGTAGCGCGGCAGCATCCGCGGCAGCGTCCAAAGTGGCTATATTGATCGAATCGGCCAAAGTCGAACTGGAACCTTATGTTGCGCGTGTAGATCCCGAACGCTGCCAGGGAAGCGGCGAATGTGTCAAGGTCTGCCCCCAAGAGGAAGCAATCGAACTCAAGACATTTACCGAGAACGGGCGCACATTCCAGCGCGCCGTCGTCACCCCGGCCAACTGCAACGGGTGCGGTGTTTGCGTCAGCGCTTGTCCAAACCGCGCCATTGACGTTCAGGGCTGGCGGCTGGATGAATATGAAGCGATGGTGGAAGCTATTACCGCAGACATCCCTGCATGGGAAGGTGTCGCATGACAACAACCATTGATGTAAAGAAAAAGCGAACCGAAATGTTGGTGGAGATGCGTAAAGAGCACCGCGAGACGGTGCAGAAAGCACAGGAGCTGCTCAAAGCCCAGCAATCCGTCCGAAAAACCCTGGAACGGGCTCTATCCGGTGGTCCGCACAGCGTTCCTCAGCTTGCGCATGCCACCGGTATCCCCGCACATGAAGTACTTTGGTACGTGGCATCCATGAAGAAATACGGATTGGTAGCCGAGGCTGGGACTGATGAAAGCGGCGATTATTATCTCTACCGTCTGACGAAGGAGGCGCAAGCATGAGTACGCGCGTTGACTCCAAACTGTTGACCGATCTCAAGAGGTATGGAGATGTAAACATCGAATCCTGCTTCAACTGTGGCAACTGCACCGCCATCTGCCCGCTTTCCACGGAAGCGGACAATTTTCCTCGTAAGATGAACCGTTTTGCACAGTTGGGACTGCGCGATCGTCTGCTGGCTAGCAAGGAACTGTGGCTTTGCTATTACTGCGGCGAATGTACGAAAACCTGCCCTCGCCAGGCTGATCCTGGTGAATATATGGCGTCTGCCCGCAGGTATGCAATTGCTTCGTATGACCCAACAGGGTTGGCAAAGATGCTTTACACCTCGCCGGTATTCAGCATTTTCTTCCTGATACTCCTGGCAGCTGCAATTGGAGCTTTCTTCCTCACTTTGAGTGGACCAATGTCCATGCAAAGCCTCCGACTATTCGATTTTATCCCATCGAAATTGGTCCATAATGCAGGCATTGCTGTTGGACTTTTCATTGTCCTGGTTACGCTGGTGGGAATGATCTCCATGACCAGGCGAACATTCAAGGCCCTTGGATATCCAAAAGGTACCCGCCTCGATTGGTTCGGAGCATTATGGAAAGCCTTTGGACAGGAAGCTTTAGGGCAGCTGCGTTACCGCAAGGATTGTGAAACGTCGGCGCCTGAAAAGGCTTGGTATGCCCAAAAATGGTTCATTCATGCCTCCATGCTCTGGGGTTTCCTTGGCCTGTTTGTTGCGACGGCATTGAATTATCTGCTGGAACTGATGAACATCAAAATGACGGGAACCTGGGTGCCCATCTGGTATCCGATTCGGGCGCTGGGTACAGTGTCAGGCATCTTCCTGCTATACGGCACAAGCCTGGCAATCATCAGGCGTTTCCGTAAAGACGAAACAGCCTATTTGAAATCAACCTTATCCGACTGGGTCTTCCTAGCCCTGATGTGGCTCTCTGGCGTAACCGGCTTCACATTGGAGTTTGCTGTTTACCTACCGCAGCCTTATGCCTGGAGTTATTGGATGCTGCTGGCTCACTTGATCGTTGTTGGCGAGCTTTTGTTGCTGGCGCCTTTTACCAAGTTTGCCCATGCTGTCTACCGCAGCATTGCGTTGTATCTCTGGGCGCTGGAACCACTGCCGCAAAAAGAAAAAGCCAGTGAAGCCTCGCCTGCTGATTGATTTTTATGCTTAGGCTAAAATGCTCGAAACTTAAATCCATCAGATTTGATTTACCCTTTGGAGAAAACTATGAGCGATGTGAATTTGCATGACATACCTCATCTGTAGTCGATGCCCCTGCCAAGGATCTACTCAGCCGGGCAGGTTTGGTCCAGCAATGAAATCTGAGCCTGCCTTGTTAATACTCTACCTTTCCACCGGCGATTAAGAAAAGCCATCATGTTCAACTATACAATAGAGGAGATCAAAATGGTTTCGATCCAGCTACTACGCCGTTACACCCTTTTTTCTGATTTGAGCAATGAGCAATTGTATAAATTGTGTTCAATTTGTGAAACAAGCGAATATCAGGCTGACCAGATGATTTTCCAGGCAGGTGAAGCAGCCAGTCATCTCTGCTTTGTGTTAGAGGGTAAAGTTGATTTGCTGACCGAGTTTCCCGACGGTTCTCAGAAAGCCTGGATGGATGTTACCAGTGGTTTTCTGCTGTGCTGGTCGTCTGTTGTAGAGCCATATCGTTATTCGTTTAGCGCCCGCGCCGCCACTCCTTTGCGAATGCTGAAAATTGACGGGCCCGGGCTGCGCCAACAAATGGCTGACGATCACGACCTGGGCTTCGTAATGATGACCCATGTTGCCCACGCCATCGCAGAACGCCTCAAGGCAACCCGCACGATGCTGGTTAGCCTGAGGGCATAAAATAGACAGCATTGAATGATTCAAAACATTCTAAATCAAAAAAGGATACCCAAAAATGAGCGATGGAACTGAAGAATATATTGAAGAAGTAAGCAAGATGGTGGTGATGTGTAACCATACTGATCCCGACAGCATCATGGCCGCCCTAATTATGGCTGCGGCCGCCTCTGCCACCGGCGACCAGGTGCTGATGTTCTTTCAGCCCGGTGCCGCGAAAATGCTAGTGAAAGGCGAATTGGAAAAATACAATGGCCTGCCTGGCCTGCCCGATCCAATCTACCTGTATGACTCCATCGTCACTTTAGATGGACGCATCATTCTATGCGAACTTGGATTACCCAACAAGGGCATCAAGAAGGAAGAACTTCGTGAGGAAGTCGAAGTCCGGATGGCGGCCGACTTTCTGCTGATAGCTGAAGGTGCAACCAAGTATTTCTCATACTAATCTCTTACAAAAACAAGGAGCTAGAAAATGTCAGAAATCACCCCCACGAAAACAATTGACGAACGCGGCAAGATTTGTCCCTACCCCGATGTGGATACCATGACCACCCTTAAGAAAATGAAAAAAGGTGAGATTCTGGAAGTGCTGATTGATTATCCGCTCTCGGTGGAGCGTATCCCCCGTAGTGCCCAGAAGAACGGGCATAAAGTGCTCAAAGTCGAACATATGGATGGACCCAATCACAGCATCCTGATCGAGGTGCTGGGTCTTAAGTAGTTCAACACTCTCGCAGCGCGGCGTTCCAGTCATCGAAAAAATATCGAGAAAACCGCACCGCGAAATTTACAACTTCATTTTCAATTTTATGGAGATTATTATGTATCCTATATTGTCTGGTTTGCTGGTTGGCGCGCTGTTTGGCTTTGCTTTGCAACGCGGTCGTTTCTGCATGAACTCCGCCTTCCGAGACATCATCTTGGGGCGTGACTTCACGTTATTCAAAGCTGTATCCGTTGCCATTCTGGCCGAGATGATCGGTTTTTCGATCCTGGCTATGACAGGCGTCATTACCCTGGCTCCCAAGCCGCTCATGTGGGGCGCGAACCTTGCCGGCGGCCTGGTCTTCGGCATAGGTATGGTGCTGGCCGGTGGTTGCGCCAGTGGAATCACCTACCGTGCTGGTGAAGGCATGATGGGCGCAGTGTTTGCCATCCTGGGTTTTGGGTTGGCTGCTATGACGACTGCCACGGGGGTGCTCAAGCCCGTCATGGATTTCCTGCAGAAAAACACGAAGATTATGACCGCCGATAATAAACCTCTGACCCTGGCAAACATCTTCGGCTTGGATCTGAAAATAGTAATGTTGGTGCTGGCGATCATCATCATCGTGATTTGGGTTGTGCTTGCCCTGAGGAACAGGTCTGCTGAGCAAAGTTTTGGCGAAAAACCAAAATCATTGGGGGAGGCTGTCTTCAAAAAAGGATGGAACTGGCTTTCCACCGGTATCGTTATCGGCTTGATTGGCATTTTATCCTTTCCACTATCGGCTGCTGCAGGACGTAATTATCCGCTGGGAATCACCGGTGGATGGACGAATATTTTCCAATCGCTCATCAAATGGCAGTCTATGGTTGAATCGCAGGTCAAGATTACAGCCCTGAACTGGGAAGGTGCAGAGGTAGCTGGCATCGTATTGGGTGCGCTGATTGCAGCTCTGATCGCCGGCGAATTTGCCATCCGCGCACCAGAACCCAAGATCCTATTACAAACCTTCATAGGCGGTCTGTTTATGGGTTTCGGTGCCACTGTTTCCAGCGGGTGTAATATTGGTCACATCTTGAGTGGCGTGCCACAGTTGTCTCTCGGTTCTATCCTTGGCGGTGTTTCGATCGTCCTCGGCGGCTGGATTATGGCGTATTTCCTCTTCATCCGCCCGATGAATGCCTGATACACTGTTCCTAATGAATTGATATTTAATAAGAAACTGGAGCTGCAATAGCATGAAGCTCCAGTTTTTTCATTCCTTAACTAAGTGAAGGCGTTAAGTATGAGCATTTACCCTGCTAGGCTTCCGGCAATGAGAGGATATCCTCGTTTTCAGGGGCGTGAATAAATGCCCAGAATGCATCTCGCACCAGGTTTGGATGCGATAACTTACGCCGGGCGATGCATATCCGTCGTTCCAGGTTCAGCCCTTCTACCGGAACCTCCACAACGCACCCCCACACCCTGGCATATGCTGAGGCCATCCGCGAAACGAAGGAGACACCCAGGTCGCCAGCAACAGCCAGTACGATGGCTTCTGCATTTCCCACTTCCATTAACACGTTCATTTCATCGAATGAAATATCGTGTTTTGCCAATTCCGCTTGCAGTGTTCGGCGTGTACCCGAAGATGGCTCGCGTAGAAGTATCGGCACATCGAGCAGTTCAGACGGTTCGATGGAATCCCGTAAGGATAATGGGTGTTTTTCAGGCACAATGAAAGATATGTGGTCGGTAAAAAAGTACTGACATTCAAGATCGTTTTCTCTTACCTCACTGCTGACCACACCCAGATCTACATCTTCGGAAAGCAGCCGCGAGCTCATTTCCTCAAGGTCGCAAGGCTGGATGAAAATCTGGACCCCAGGATATTGCTTGCGAAAGCGCGCTGCCAGATGCGGCAGCACATATTTACCCGGTGTGGTCGTGCAAGAAATCCGCAACTGCCCAGCAATAGTATTCTGCATGGACTGCATCATCTCCTCAACGTTGATGGATTGGCGTACCAACTTGCGCGCCCAGGGGAGCAGGGTCATGCCAGCATTGGTGATGTGCAGCTGTGCACCTTCCCGTTCGAAAAGTCTCACATTCAATTCTGCTTCAAGGTTTTGGATGTGCTTGCTGACGGTAGGCTGGCTGAGGTGCAAACGCTTGGCTGCCTGAGAACAACTTTGGGTTGCAGCAACTTGAATAAAGACATTTAAATGCTTGATATCAATCATAATATCTCAATTCTAAACATTCTGCGATTTTTGTGTTCATATTTTAACTTTAAGGATAGCTAAACTCGTTTCCTCGTGCCATACCGCAATCACTTCCACTACCAACCTAAATACCGGTCAATTGCAGCGGCAGCTTTTCGTCCCGCAACCATTGCGGTCACCACCAGGTGTGGGCCGGTGACCACATCTCCACCCGTGAAAATCCCCTTGCGATTGGTGGCGCCAGTATGCAGGGCAGCCAACAGCAGGCCATTGGGCTGCGTCTCAATCCCAGGGGTGGTCGCGCTGATGATTGTGTCTGGTTTATAGCCGATGGCGAGGATGGCTGTATCGGCTTCGATGATAAAGTTCGAACCTTCTACAATCTTAAATTTACGCCGACCACTCTCATCCGGTTCACCCAGATCGGTGCGCACGCATTCTACCTGTGCCAGGCGGCCATCCGCCCCTGCAATGAAGCGAACTGGTTGGGTCAGGAAGTTGTATTCCGCCCCTTCTTCCATTGCCATTTTACGGTCCTTATAGCCACCGGGCATTTCAGCCTCACTACGCCGGTAGAGGCAGGTAACTTTCTTCGCTCCAGAGCGTAGCGCAGTACGCAAGCAGTCCGAAGAAGTGTCACCACCTCCAATCACAACTACCTTTTCTCCTACTTCCGGACGGGAACACATCTCGTGAGGTAGCAGATCCATATCCACATTGACACGTACAAGAAAATCTGTCGCCTTATAAATACCTGGCAGATTCTCGCCAGGCACATCCAACGATGCGTCTACTGTCGTACCTATGCCGATAAAGATGGCGTTAAAACCGCCTGCAAAGAGCTTATCCACCGTGATCTTTGGACCGATGTAGGTGTTGCCCACAAAGATCACACCTGCCCGGAGCAAATCATCCCAGATTTCAAAGACAACTTTTTTGGGCAGTTTGAAGTTTGGGATGCCATATGTCAGCAAACCGCCGGGCGCTGGCCAAGCGTCGAAGAGTGTCACCCAGTGGCCACACCGCACCAATTGTTCAGCACAAGCCAGGCCGGCCGGTCCTGCACCGATGATGGCCACCTTCTTGCCAGTGAACTTGCCTACTGGGATGTTCACGCCCTGTTTACGGCGTTCATAATGCGTGGTAAAGGCTTCCAACGCGCCGGTCGGGATGGGCAGGCTGCCCTTCTTGCCGCGCACACAGGCTCCTTCGCACAACCTCTCCTGCGGGCAGATGCGGCCGCATACCTCCGGCAGAGAACTGGTCTGACGGTATACGCTGGCTGCTTCCAAAAACTGCCCATTCTCGATCAGCCACATTGCGTATGAAATATCGTTTCCTGCCAGGCAAGCCTTTTGACATGGGGCAGGATCCGGGCAATGGATGCAGCGCGCGGCTTCATGCACTGCCCAGTCCTCGTCCAGGCGGATGATGGCTTCATCAAAGTCCTTGATCCGCTTCTCGGCTGGACGCAAAGGCAAACCGTGTGACTCAATTTTCATGCGTGTCTTGCGGTCTATTGACGAAAAATCACGTGGAAGCATTCCAGTCATGGTTCTCTCCATTAAAAGTACGGTTGAACAAATTGATCATTGGGATTGTGGTTCTACACCACGCAGAGGATTCACAGAACGATCCTTGCCTCGCTGCACAGCGATTACCTCGGCTAGGATGGCGACAGCGATTTCCTGTGGCGTTGTGCCGCCCAAGTCGAGTCCGATCGGGGCATAGACGCGAGCCAATGCATCCTCGGTAAAGCCATCGGTACGTAAATGTTCCAGGATCGTCTGGCACTTGTGGCGGCTGCCAATCATCCCGATATAACGCACCGGGGAACTGATCACTTGCCGCAATGCAGCCTCATCTGAGACATGGTCAGTTGTGATTAGCACGATAAAAGTATCTGTCGTAAGTTGGACTGATCCCAACTCCGGGATATTGGCGCGCCCTGGCTCCACATCCACTAAAATCACATCAAAGCCTGCCACTTCCCCCATCAACTTGAGCGGGTACCCAATGTGTCCGCCACCTACAATGACCAGTTGCGGTGGAGGCAAAAAAGGCTGGATGAAAACACTTACCTCACCGCCACACAGCGTACCGATTGAGTCCTGCCCTTCTTCTGTGAGAGCATAATGGGTCAGTTTGGGCAGACCATTCACCAGAGCGGTTTGGGCATCTTTCAGAATCGCTGCTTCCAGCTTACCGCCGCCCACCGTCCCGGCGTTGGTTCCGTCCTCCAGCAAGACAATCTGTGCGCCTACTTTAGCGGGGGAGGCGCCCTTGACTTCTACAACAGTTGCCAACACAGCAGGTTGTTTATTCGTGATGGCTGCAGATAGAGCAAGAATAGCCTGGCTCATGCTAACTCTCCTTTCCTGTGGATAGGATGGACACGTGTTCTTCTTGTACGCAGCGATAGGCGTAGATATACATGCCTGCTGACCAAGCCTGGTGAGGATACCCCATCGGCTGACCGGTACGCCCATGACACCACTCATTGAATTCCCATTCTCCATCCACTCCCAGGTGGTTGACCTCGGCCAATTTCTCCAACTGGCGGCGGGCTTCGTCCATGCGCCCGGCTTTGACCAGCGCGGCTATGTAGAACCCACCCACAAATGGCCAGATGCCGCCATTATGATATTGTTCCGGTAGGTTCAGGTTGTTGTTGCGATAGTATTCCCGCCAGTCTTTATTACCAGGATGGATGATCGGATGCAACACCCGCACCGGATAGGGATCTGCGATACCCACCTGGTGCAGGTAGTCGAGGATGCGCTTTTCCTGTGCTGGGTTGGCAACGCCAAACAGGATCGCCAGCAGGTTACCAAACACGTCGCAGTAATCCCCAAAATCACGAAAAGCCACGTAGGGTAAGAAGAAAGGCCGCTTGACCAGCACCGGATCCACCTGGCTGAGGGTATGCTTCCACTCGGTGTGACCGGGACAATCCGGCCCCCACTCGGCCTCATTCTCCACTCCGACCCACAGCACAATGCGAATTTTATGGCGCACATCGTCGGCCATGTCGCCAAAGTGTTTGCTGTCCAGCCCCAGAGCGCGGGACATTTCAGACATGGCGCGCAGGGCGGCGTACCACAGCACGTTGTCGTACAAGATATTAAAGCGATTGGCGAGTAAGTCGGCCCAATCAGCAGCCTCGTGTACTTCAAGCAGGCCGCAGCCGTTGGAATCTTGGTAGCGCAGCCAGAGCAGGGCTTTCTCTAGCGCTGGCCACTGGATGTGCAGGAAATCCAGATTCTCGTCGGTGTGATATTGAAAGAGGTGGCCGAGGATGAACCACAGGTTTGAATCCACCGACCCGGCGTTGGTGTGATCCAACCGGCCGGTGGCAACGCTGACGTTGTTGGGGATTGCCCCCAGTTCAGATTGCTGCCCGGCCAGGGTATGCAGCGAAACCCGCAGGCAGTTCTCGTGCCCAGCTGAATGCAACGCCCCGAGCGCGGTGATGACGCTGTCACGCGCCCACACGTGCGGATAACCCTCCGGCGAAGCCATCAATCCAATCGGGCTGCACTCACTGGAAAGTATGGACTGGGCTTTATTAAATGCAATTTCTGTTAGGTTTTTCATAGCTTGCTTTCCTTAGTTAACTTCGGATCAATCCCTGCGCCCACACACAACCGCTGCAGGTCGGATGCATATTACCAAAGCAGTCCTCCAGATTTTGAACTGGCATTTCACACCTGTTATAGAATAGAGATTTGTTAGTGTTAAAGCATTGCCTCCAGTGTCGCCCGCCGGTCGGAGAAGGATGGATCTTGTTGTAAGGGGATACATTCATCCAGAGAGTGCTTCTGTTGGATCAGCAGCACGGCAAACGCCAGGCAGGTGGCCTCACCGCATTGCTTACAATTAGTGCGCGGCAGCAGCTCCCAAATATCCAGGTGGCGCGGGGCGCGCTTTCCAGCTGTCTGCGCAACCAACTCATAGCGCTTTTCCCACACTGCGTTGACTGCATCCGTTAGAGCAGCCAGTAGCTCCAATCCTTCCGCAGCGTCTTTGATCTGGGTGATGTATACCTTATCCGAATATAAAGTCATAAATCCCGGTTGGCGGCGGAAGGTGAGCGTCAGCGTTTCAGGATTGTAGGCAATCACGCCTGGCAGGGTCGCCAGGTAGGGGATAACTTCATCCAGCTGGCGATCCGGTTTGCCAATCACAATGATCTTGCCAGGTTCAGCCAGGCAAGGCAGGGTGCGGGTGAGAGCAATGGATTGGAGATACATAGCACTGTTTACTCACTGGGGTGAACACAGCCCGTCGAGTGGGGTTTCGTCTTTGATAAGCGCTATAGCGGACGGCAGGAGCGGGGTTAGCACTTCCATCCCTTCGCGTACGGCTTTGGGGCTGCCTGGGAGGTTGAGAATCAGCGTCTTCCCACGGATGCCACACACGCCGCGCGATAAGACCGCAAAAGGTGTGCGCTGGTAGCCATCCCAACGCAGCAGTTCGGCCAGGCCGGGCATTTCCCGCTCGATGACCGACCGCGTCGCTTCGGGAGTAACATCGCGTGGTGAAGGGCCGGTGCCGCCAGTCGTCAGGATCAGATCTGCTTCTCCGCCATCCACCAGACACGAGAGTAAGCTGGTGATCTGCTCCTGCTCATCGGGGAGCAGGTGCGTGGAGACCACCTTCGCCCCCATCTCGGTCACCAACTGGCACAGCAGTGGCCCGCTTTCATCCTGGCGCTCGCCGCGGAAACCCTTATCGCTAACAGTAATCACTACAGCTCTCGTTCTCTCCAATCTATTATCGCTCCATTCTTCTCAAATTTTTCACAGATGTAAGTCATCTGATGGGCAACGTCGAACCACTCGCAGCCTTTGCAGTCTTCTGTAACAAACCAGGCACTTTATTTCGAAGCATTCGTCAAGATGATGGGTTACCTGGCGACCTGCACTTTTCAGCTCCAAAATCACGACCACACCATGCTTACGCGGAACATCTCTCCTAAAATAGCAGCGTGATCGGAGGCTTGACAGAGCACATCGAACGCCACCGTTACTCGATACGATCCGTTTGGGAATGGCAAATGAGATACATCAGCGTGATGCCCATCCATCGTTTTAGATCGTTTGCCTGCTGCCTGTTCCTGAGCCATGCATATCGCGCTAGAATAATAGTCTATCGCGGTGACGCTCGGCCCGAGACAAGCGAGAGCCACTTCTATGCACGCACAGACGCCTGTCCCTATATCTAACGCTGGACTGCCGTAGCGACGAGCCAGGCCAGCCACTCCTTTATCTGTGGTCGATTTCATATAATCAATGCACTTATTAGGTATTTATCCTTCCAGATGGATCAGGATGTTTCCATCTTGAATCTTGTATTCATATTTATCCAACGAACGAGGAGGGGGTCCTTTAAGCACTTCTCCATCAATGCCAAAGTGCCCATCATGGCAAGGACAAATATACTCATTCACCTCGGTATGCCACGATACTCGGCAACTCAAGTGTGTGCATACATTCGAGAACACCACCAACTCAGTTTCCGACTTTCGCCACACATAAATGCCGTAACTGATCACTGTCTTCTCCCAGCCATTCACTTTTGTGCGGTTGAAGTTATAAATGGTTGGAACGCCCATGGGGTAATTCTTCAAAACGCCTAACTGGACCCAATCATCCTCTTTCTGCGCCCTCAACGCTGGCGAAATCAGATAACTCACGAGAGGTAATCCTAAAATTATTCCCATGAGAGAACCCACGAAGGCCATTACCATTTTGACAAAATCACGCCGATCCAATTGCGAAGATGATGATGGTTTACTCATTCTTGCACCTCGATCTGCACCGACATATTCTCGCGCTCGCCGAACACCCCGCCGATGGCCGGGTAGATGACCCGCACCTGTTCCTCGGGCAATCCCAGGGTATGGGCGATCTGCGACCGGTCGGTGTGCGGTCATTGCCCGCCGCATTGCACCGTCATACGGCCTTGCTCGTCTATGTAAGTCAGTCCTGCTTCGGGCTGCAGGTAGGTGTGCTCCTGGAACGGCAGGCGGTATTCGGACTCAATGACGACATCCGCCTGGGCGAAACCAGCCTTCACATCGCCCTTGCAAATCTTGTAATGCACGCTGACATTGCTGTTGCCCAGCTCTGGGTGGATAAGCAGCGCGTCGGAACGCAAGGCAGTTACCGGGTCCGTAACGATCGGCAAATCTTCGAACTCGATCTCGATCAAATCACGCGCCGCACCCGCAGCCTCTTCAGTTATAGCAACAACTAATGCAATCTGATCTCCAACAAAACGCACTGCATCGGCGCCCGCTTTCTCGGATCCGGGACCACACAGCACAGGCTGGTCAGGCTTTTGCAGGCTGTACTCGTTCACCGGCACGCCTTTGGCGGTGAACGCCGCCGCAACACCGGGATAAGCCTCGGCCTTCGTTGTATCCAGCCGCGTGGTGCGGGCATGGGGCTTCTCAGCAAAGAGGGTTTTCATGTGGAGCATCCCGGGCATGGAGAGGTCGCCAGGGAAGAGCGCCTGCCCGCTGACTTTGTTCCGCGCATCCAGACGAGCGACCGGTTTTCCAATCACGTTGAAATTTGCTTCGTTCATATGCTCAACCACATCGTCCTCCTTTTTACGAATTGTCCATCATGTGCGTTCTGTCAGGATGGAAAAACATGCCTGTCCACCATCTTTTCCGGGCAGGTTTCCAGCGGGCAATTTCCTGATTTGTTATGTGATAGCCACGCGCAATCAATTCATCCGTATGGCTAAAATCCCAGGCTGGCACGGGTATCTCTGTCTTTAACGTAACAATGTGGACGTGGATGTCCTTAGTGCGCGCCAGTTCGAGTTCCAGTGAGATTTGACGCGCTTCAATAGTATTAAGGTATTTGGTTAAGAAGGAGCCAAAGCCATGCGCGTTCAGATCAATATCATCCAGGTTGGTGAGCTCCAAGGCAATTACCTCAGTTGCACCGTGAGTAATGGCGGGCTCAATAGGCAGGTTGCTGACCGAGCCGCCATCTATCAGAAAGTGGCCACCCGTTTCGATAGGATGCACCCATGGTGGCAGGGCGGTGGAAGCCAGTAATCCCTCCAACACCGAGTCGTGCGGATTGCTCCCATAGTACACGGGTTGATGATTGTTCAGGTCTGAGCTGACCAGAATCACGGGAAAATGGGGTAAATCAGCGAAACGCAAATCAGGTGTAGCACCCTGAGAGATGAAGAAGTCTTTCAGGCGTTGATCAGGTCGAGCGTGGAACCGGTTGAAAAATACCCGCATAGCCAGCCAGGGAGTGCTGGCGGGAAACAGGTCGGCTTTGGCGGCAGCAAACCAGGCGGTGTTCAAATCATCCAATGCCTTGGAGGTAAAACCATGCATCGCCAGGAAAACAGCATTGACTGCACCAATGGATGTGCCCACCAGGAGGTCTGGCTGAATCCCAGCTTCGAGTAAGGCGCGCAATGCGCCTACTTGTAGCGCGCCGTGGGCACCACCGCCACCCAGGGCAAAAGCCAAAGATCGCATCTTTGCTGTCATTTCTTCACCCGATGTTTACCTTCCGTAACCATTCTGTTCACCTCACTCTGATATAAAGATGATTATAAAAGGCGCTCAAGGAGCGCTACAAAATTCTCATCAAAAGGAGATGAACCATGAAAACCGTTAAGACTTTGAGTTGGCTGGTAGTGTTATTGGGCATCTGGGAGGTGCTTGCGCCTTTCATTCTGGGATACTCGTCTAAGGCAGGTGCCCTGTGGGATGCGATTATCTTGGGAATCGCCCTGATCATCCTGGCCGGTTGGGCGGCGCTCTCGAACCAGGTATCCACCGTCAAGTTGCTTGATTGGATTAACGTTGTGCTGGGCGTGTGGTTGATTATCGCTCCCTTCATTGTCCGGTACACCAACATAGGCGCAGCATTGTGGAATGACATCATCGTCGGTATACTCGTAGTGGTGCTGGCGGGATGGGCAGCGTTGCTAGCGCCTCGTGCGGAATCCCAAATGGCACAATCCGGGTCACGTCCTTGATCGTTCAACCTATGTCCCCAGCCAGAAATCTGGCTGGGGAATTTATTTTGTACAGCATTATCGTTACCCGGCATTTGGATCCTCCAGCCAATACCCTTGTCCACGCTCTGTATGCAAGTAACGCGGCTGGGCGGTGTCGCCTTCCAGCTTGAGCCGCAGGCGATGGATATACACCTTCAGATAATCGGGGTTGTCCAGCGCATAGTGACCCCACACGCGTCCCAGTAGTGTTTCGTTCGGGAGAAGTCGACCGGCGTTCAGGGCAAGAAGCTCAAGCAGGTGAAACTCCGTGTTGGTCAGCGGCACTGCCTTGCCATCCACCGTGACTTGGTGTCGCTCGAAGTCTATTCGCAATCCTCCGTTGATATACGGCTTATGCGGCTGTCCGGCAAGTCCTTCAGCGCGGCGCAGCGCCGAGCGGATGCGAGCCATCAATTCCAGGTGCCCAAACGGCTTGGTAATGTAATCGTCAGCACCGAGTTCCAATCCGCGCACTTTGTCGAGTTCGTCATCCTGCACAGTTAAAATGATAACCGGCACATCGCTGAAAAGACGAATCTGTTCCAACGCTTGGAAGCCGGACAGGTCGGGCATCACCAGGTCAAGCAATACCAGGTCGGGCGACTGCGTGTCCGCGAGGATCAGGCCACGTTCCCCGCTTTCTGCCGTGATGACCTCCCAATTGGGTTCCTGGAGTAGAATAGTCAATTCTATGGCGCGTGCCACGTCCGGTTCATCGTCAATGATCAGGATTTTCTTAATCGCCTTCAACATCGGGTTTCTCCTTGTTACAGCATGGGAGCGTAAAACAAAAACGACTACCGCCACCTGGCCGGTCTTGCACCCAGATGAGTCCCCCGTGCAGTTGTACCAGTTCGTGGCAAACGAACAGCCCCAGACCAGCCCCTGCGAGAGCTTGATTCTCGACCGTTGTATAGAATTTATCAAAGATGCGCTCACGTTCGGAAAGCGCTACCCCCGGTCCTGCATCCTCCACGCATACCTGAATCGAATCTTCCGCGCGTTGCAGTTGCACGCCGATCTCGCTGTTGGGCGGCGCAAACTTTACCGCGTTCCCGACCAGGTTCGAGAGAACCTGCTCCAACCGCCGACGATCGCCTTGAACCGCTGGCAGGTCTATGTCAGCATGAAGCGCTGACTTCTGCTGCTTGCGCGCCAAGAGCGGTGAGAGTTCATCGAGCACGTGTTGGCTCAATCGAACCAGGTCGACGGGTTGCCGATATAGTTTCACCGCACCTGTCTCCAGCCGCGCGCTTTCCAGCCAATCGGCGATCACCGTCTCCAAACGATCTATATTCTGAGAAAACGAATCAACGATTTCCGCTTGGGTATTGGCGGGCAGATTCGTCCATTGCGGCAGCGAAGGAATGAGCATTTTCAGAACCGTCAACGGCGTTTTGAGTTCGTGCCCGATGGCGGAAAAGAATGTGGATTGGAGCTGCTCAAAGCGCTTCAGGCGCTTGACGTGTTCCTGCTCCTGCCCGTATAGGCGCGCATTTCGTAGTGCCATTCCCGCCTCCTGTGCCAGCGCTTGTAAAAAAGCCAATTTCTCATCATCCAAGTTATGCGGATTTTTCCAGCCGACGATCAGGATGCCTGCTACTTCGCCCTCGGGCGTATGTAGGGGGATACCAGCAATCTGCGCCAGCCCATCGGCAGCTGTGAACGGCGGTGGCAAATCCGGCGCGAGTGCGGTGAAAAATGGCGCAGCGAGCTTATCAACCTTCGGTCCACTGACAGATTCGCCAATGCAATGCCTTCCCGAATCACAAGCTGCCACCTGCCACGTTTCCTGTGACACATTGGGCAACAGAACCAGACTGGTAGTCACATCAGATAAGAGGTGCGTACCGCGCAGGATCGCAGCCAGCGTGTCCTCCAGATTCAGGCTGCTTTCGCTGAACTGAATTAAGACATCATTCAGCGCGGTCATGTGCGCCATGTTGCGCGCTGCAGCCGTTCGGGCCGCCTCCTCACGGCGCAACAACTCCCCAAAGACAGTCACCAGCCCGGCAACTAAAATCGAGAGAATGAATTTTCCGGCCACGAGATAAGCCGCAAACGGCTCGCTGGCTGGAAATTCACCTAGCATCATGGCAGCAACTTCCATCCCGCTGATGGCGGGAGCGGCGGAAAGAACGACCCGCCATTGGTAAGCCAGCGCAAGTTCGGTCATCGCCAGCAGGAACAGGACGAAATAGAAACTGCGGTATCCGCCTGTCAGCATAACCGCTATTGTCGCCTGGATCAGGTCAGCCAAAATTAGCCATTTGCCTCCACCCTTTGCCAGTGTCTGGCGGTGCCAGACATATAACGAGATCGGCAGGTTATAGGCGACTACCGCCAACCAGACTGCCATTGGCAGCGCCAGGGTGTTGCCCCCAAAACCATCAAAGCCCGACATTACTCCGCTGGCGATAATCACCGCCCAACGGAGGAACACCAGGAAGCGATTCGCCAGCGTGATCGGTGAGGGGATCATCTGATCAGAAGACCAGTGGTTAACCATCGTCTCACCTTCTCTATCTGGCAATTGCATTTTGTCCATCATTTCCTGAACGATTCCTTCATTACGCGCTATTTCACGGCTTGCTGATTGGTGTACCAGTCCGCGCGGGTCAATGGGATACCGCTGCGACCATCCTTGTTGGGCCGCACGAGCAATGCCTGGTGCAGGTTGAGCCGCCCAACGTCGAAGCCATAGGCTGAACCAGACATGAACAAGCGCCAGACGCGGTAGGTTGGCTCATCCACATATTGCAAAGCCTGGTCGTGGCGTTCTTCCAGGCGTTTCACCCATTGTCGCAGTGTCAGCATGTAATGTTCACGCAGGCTTTCGACATCGCGGACTTCAAAGCCAGCCTCTTCTGCAACATGGAGCGAGGCACTGATGGGGATCAGTTCGCCATCCGGGAAAACATAGGCGTCAGAAAAAGAATGTTCGTTGTGTGGAGGCGTATCAAAGCGCCGGGTGATGCCGTGATTCAGGAAAACCCCGCTGGGTTTGAGCAATTCCCAGGCGTGAGAAAAGTAAGTGGGCAGCATCTTTTCGCCCACATGCTCGAACATGCCCACACTGGCGAGAGCATCATAAATGCCCGGTTCATTCACCTCACGGTAATCGCGCACCAGCACGCGGCAGCGATCGGACAACCCCGCTTCGGCAATGCGAATGTTAGCCAGGTCGGCCTGGGGTTGGCTGAGGGTAATGCCGGTGGCATCCACGCCGTAGTGCTGGGCGGCGTGGATGACCAGCCCGCCCCAGCCGCAGCCAATGTCCAGCAGGCGCTGACCGGGGCGCAGGCGCAGTTTACGGCAGATGTAGTCCAATTTTCTTTCCTGAGCGACATCCAACGCGTCGTCGGGTTTCTGGAAGTAGGCACATGAATACACCATTCGCGCGTCAAGCCACAATGCGTAAAAATCATTCGAGACGTCGTAATGATAAGTAACTGCCTGGCGGTCTCGCTCTACCGAATGGCGTTTACCTTTCAAAGCCGCTGGGCCACGCTGGGACGGCTGGCGTTCCGGTCTACTGGGAAGACGCATCAGTTCCCGCACAGCATGCAGTTTTTGAAGCACACCGCTGACATCCTGCCCTAATTCATCAGCCAGGCAAAAGACGGCTTCGAGGTTCCCCGCCACATCGAAATCGTTGTAGATGTAGGCTTCGCCCAATCCCACTTCAGTGCCTGGCAGGAACATACTACGCAGGGCGTTGGGATGGTTGAGCAGGAGCGTCGTGGAACGCGAAATGTCGTCAGGCCAGCGCCTCCCATCCCACAGACGAACACCCAGGTCTTGCAAAACATTCTCCTTGAATAGGTCGTGTAGCAGACGCAACGTGATCTCAGCGGCCTGGTCTTGTGTGTTATGTAGTGCGTCAGACATCAGATTTTCCTTTCCGGCTAAAAAGCCTTTCGGTCAATTTCTCTGGACGGTATCTTGAAGCGGTTCAGGCGGGTCTCCACGCGAAGTCCTAAGGAGCTGTGTTCTCACTTATGATTTGCCTTCGCTTCGGCTGCGTTCGACCAGATTGCTCTTAAAGCTCACCTGGTGAAGGCGATGAAGCGACATTAACCACGCCAGGTTTGACTCAGCGCCTTGATTTTGATTAACGCCCGCAGAGTGTAGTCCATCCTTGCAACCACCAGTGCGGAAATCGTAGACAGCTTCGTGAAGGTCATTCTTTCCCAGGAACCAATCAAAACAGGTACTCATACTTCTGAGCCATCTCTCTTCTTTCGTGGCAAGATAAGCCTCGTAGCAGGCGTCAATGAGAGCAGCCGCGTCGAGAGGCTGCTGGTCAAACAGTGCCTTCTCTCCGCCGTGGGGGAACCAGCCATGGTTACCAATTAGGGAGAGGTGCCCCTCATACGGTTGAGTTTGGATTTGCAGCAACCATTCCAGGGTATGCAACCCTCTCGCACGCATATCATTGTGGCCAAGCCACTCACCAGCGGCGATAAGTGCCTGTGGCAAACGTGCGTTGTCATAGGTCACCGTATCCTCACACCAGGGCCAATCCACTAAGCCGTTGGATTGAAATAAGTTAAAAAGGCGTTCAGCCAGAAGGGTAACTACCTGCCGCGCTTCTTGGTGCCCGCTGAAGCGTTGAAGATAAGCCAGACAGCCAAGAATGATGTATGCCCACGCGCGGGGCGAAGTAAAAGAGGCGCAAGAGCGTACGCACTCTTCAAACATCCGTGCGGTAAGAGCCAGGATAGAGTCTGTCGGTGGGTATGCGACGGTAATCCCCAGAGCCCAAAGCGTCCTTCCGTAACTATCTTCAGATCCGACCTCCTCCAGCCAGCGCCTGTCATAGGACATAAAATTCCGAATACGTCCACTCTCTCTATTCAAGGCGTAATTGAGAAACGAGAGATAGGTGTACAATAAAGGCAGAAGACTTTCATCTTGAAACAATTTTAAGTTCATAACGGCAACCACTACGGCGCGGGCATTGTCATCAGTACTGTATCCATGATGACGATCTGGAATCCCGAACACAGCGTGCTGGAGGATGCCCGTATCGTCGGTCAGGGTGCGAAGATGCGAGAGATTGACCTCTGGTAAACCAGGAGGTGAGGATACTTGCTCCCTGATGCGGAGACGCGAAGCCCAGGTGCCATACTCCTGTTGAGCTTGTTCGAAGGCTTCGACATAGCGATTTGCTACCTCTCGCCAAATCATTTGCCGACCAAACTGATATGCGCATGCCCGCAGACGGCTCCGCTTCATCTCATCGCTGAGGAGATTACGCAAGCAGCCTGCCAGGTCGCCCACATCCCGAAATGGGATAAGACACCCCCTACCATCGGCCAACATTTCTTCCGCATACCAGTACGGCGTCGAGACAATTACTTTGCCACACGCCATCGCATAAGCAAGCGTTCCCGAAACGCTTTGCTCTTTGGTCAGATAGGGCGTGACGAAAATGTCCGTTGCGATCAGAAACTCAATGAGCTGCTGGTGAGTGACAAAGTGATTATGAAAAACGATATGCCGCGCCAACCCCTTCTCTTCGACCAATCGCTCCAGAGAAATCCTGTATGCTTCCCCATAGCGGCGCTTGACTTCTGGGTGGGTCGCACCAAGCACGATATAGAGCACATCGGGAAACTCGGTTACGATGGAAGCCAACGCCTCAATGACGCTTTCAATGCCCTTATTCGGGTTGAGCAAACCAAAGGTCAATATCACACGGCGGTCTGCAGCGTCAAATTGATTCTTGTAGATTGCCGGGTCGAGAAAAGGCACATCGGGCGCGCCATGGTGAATCAGAAGAATTTTCTCGCCAGGAACGCCATAGATATCGGTCAGCATCTCTACGCCTTTTTGGGCTTGCGCCACAACCAATATGGAATGTTCACCAATGGACTTGAGCGTCCGCAACTGACCTGGAGTAGGCTCCGCCAGCACGGTATGCAGTGTGGTCACCACGGGCTTCTTCAAGTTGTTGAGGAGATTGAGAATATAGTCCCCATCCTCACCTCCGTAGATACCAAACTCGTGCTGTAGACTCACGACCTCCACACGCGAAAGGTTGAGATAATCAGCCGCCTGGCGGTAATCTATTGCGTGCTGATGGCGGATTTCAAGGCAGACCTCTCTACCGAAGGCATAACCTCCAGGAATGTTGGTGAGGGCCACCACTTGGGCGATTCCGTCCTGACCGGGCGTTTCTCCGTAATGTTGCGCGATACCAGTCGCCAGATCGTGGGTAAACGTCCCAATCCCACACTGGCGGGGAGGATACGTTCCGATGAAGCCTACCCGAATGGGTTTCAGGATTGTCTCTAGCATGTCTTACCCCTCCTTGTCCCCAATTGCCTTTGGAAGATAGTCTGCAATCGCACACTCCGGCGTGAAGTAATCAAGTCTGTTCCTTCTCTGCTTCTATTCATTTGAACGCGGTGTTGGGCAGGACAGGAGATACTCCTTGAGTTTGCTCATGTGGGCTATTGCCAATCCTACACTCGAGTCCGCAGCCCCATAGTAGAGGAAGAGTTGGTCCGTCTCTGGGTGAATGACGGCGCCTGTGGGGAAGATCACCCCCGACACATCGCCCGCCCGTTCATAACTCTCCCGGGGACTCAACAGCCATTCCTCAGACCGGCAGATTACCTTCCAAGGCTCTTCCAGGTCCAATAAAGCCAAGCCGACACGGTACAGGCTGCCAGAGGCGGTAGTGCGTACGCCGTGATAGGTGATTAACCAACCTTCGGGAGTCTCAATGGGCTGCGGTCCCAACCCGACGCGATGACAATCCCACAATCCAGGTCTGGTCGGAAGCAGGACACGGTGGTCTCCCCAATGCCTCAAATCAGGCGAGAAGGCAATCCAAATGTGCCCTTCACCGCGTATAATCGGGCGGTGGATCAGGGCGAAACGACCCTGAAAGCGACGGGGAAACAAACTGGCGTCTTTGTCTTCGGGTGGCAGCAACGGTCCCAGACGGGTGAAAGTTCTAAAGTCCTTTGTTGTCGCAAGGGAAACGAGCGGCCCTCCTTTGGAGAAACTCACATAGATAATTGCATAAACTTCCTGTTCTTCCAGCCAAACAATCCGTGGGTCTTCCAGTCCCCACCTCTCCTCTTGCACACTTGCATCTGGCTGCAAAGTTGGACTTGGATCAATGCGCCAATCTGCCTTACCATCCTTGCTTCGAGCAACTGTAAGATGGGAAAACCCGCGCAGGTCCTCGACACGCGCCAACAGCACTGTCTCGTCATCAACCTTTATGGCGCCGGGGTTGAAGACGGCATTGGCCGGATAAGGCCATTGATTGGCTGTCAAGATCGGATTGTTCTCATAGCGTTGAAACAGCATCTCTTTACCTCCATTCAAGTAAAAGAATGTCAGCAAGGGCTGCCACCACTGCTGAATCGATCCCCCCGCTCAACCCAACGATATCCCCTTCCCGCCTGAAATCCTCGACCGCCTGGCGGATGAAGGCCGTCAGGTGGGATGCCACATCCGTTGTCTCGATGCGTAGCTCATTCACGACTGAGTTGAACCTTCTTATCGCTATCCCTTAAGTATTCCTGTTTCCAGACGGGGTCGAACAGCTTATTCAGCGCTTCATCGTAATCCATCATCCCTTCGTAATAGTTGCCGTCCTGGAGCGCATCAGCGGCCGCCTCGTCCTCCGGTTCGGGGTGATATCTATCAATTAGCTCTCGACCCACGCCATAGTGATCGCGCAGCGAACAGGAGATAAGCCAGTTGCCATGATCTTCAGGTCGTTCCTTCCCCAGCCCATAGTCCCACTGCCACTGGCGGATGGCCTGGAAGTAGGGCAGATCGTAGATATTGTCCAGGGTGCCCCCGGCGCGGTAGATCTCCTGGATGTTGGCCGGCGAATAGGGCACAAAAACACATGGCATCACTTTGCCATTCCAATCTATATAAAGGTAACCGGAACCCCGACTGGCAGCAATGCAGCCATCACTGACGGTGCCGCAGTTCCAGAAGTCGGCTAGCATGATGTGTCGCTCGCGGATAATCTGCCAGGTTCGTCGCCACATCCACAGCCGTTGCTCTGGTGTAACGAGCAGTTCCAGGGTGTAGCTACGACCAATTGGCATGTACTGGAAGAGCCAACCGAAGATAGCCTGCTGTTCATCGAAGAAAAAGTCGATAAAGTCGTCGGAAAGGATCTCCTCGGCGTTGTATCGAGTGCCGGTCAGTGAAATGCCGAAGGGCACACCAGCCCGGCGTAGGTTAGCCATGGCAGCCAGGATACGTTGAAAGACACCAATTCCCCGCCGCTCGTCCGTGAGACTCTCGAACCCTTCCACAGAGATGGCCGGGATCAGATTTCCAACCTCCGCCATGCGTTCTGCCATCCGCTCATCGATTAGAGTGCCATTGGTATACATCAGGAAGAAACAATCATCTTTCTTGGCGACCATGTCCAGAAGGTCTTTTCCATCTGAGCGATAGGCCAGCGGTTCTCCGCCGGAGATGGTAAAGAAGCGCAAACCCCACAAAGTCTTAGCCTCTGTAATAATACGGTCGAAGACGTTCCACTCCAACCGCTCATTGGTCCCCATCCCGGAACTGGCATAACAGCCGATGCAGTGGAGATTGCAGGCTTTGGTGGGGCTGATAACCATGGTAGCCGGAGGTGCCTGGCCATCGTGTCTCGTAGCGAAACTTTCCCGAGCAAGTTGTAACTTCTCCTCTTCCTGTTTTAAGATTACGTTGGCAAACAGAGTCCTAAGCAGTCGATGCAAAACATGGCGGGATATTTGCTTACGTTCCACCGCCCGGTTAATAGAGCGGATCATGGCCCGAGTCATGTCAACTTTGTCTTGTATCACCTGGATGGGTCGTCCCGGGGCGGAGTTTGCCTCCACCTGAACCAGGATATGCCTTTCCAACTGATTCATCATGATACTGCGCAGTGTATCGCTCCATAGTGCCTGTTCGGCGAGGGATGAGGTAAAAGAAAGGTTGCCTACTGCCAACCGATGAACGAGGACTTCTTTGCTGATCATTCTAACCTCTCTTTCGTTTTATCTCAGAAAGTTAGATTTGCCTGTTTCAAGGTAAGACTGGGTATCCATCAGACTACGAATCTCGGTGAGCATCTTCTGCCAGAAAAATTGTTCCGAACTTCGTGGCCATAGACCTCGCAAAAATATATATAACTTAACCAGATTTAGCTTCCACAAAGGGTAGGCTTCCCGGTACAGGTTAGCAAATTCTTGGTAAAACTCGGCTAGCGGAAGCCGGGTGGGCAATACGGCATGAAGTAGATCAAAGAGCCGGTAGTCATTTGCGGTCAGCCGCTCCTTAACTTCATCAAAAAGTGCTGTGCCAGGCAACGGCGTGAGTATGGCGAATAGTGGCACCCTCAGTTTCAGGTGGCGCATGTAGGAACGTAAGGTAGCAAAATCATTGTGATCGTCATCTGGGCTTACAATGAAGGAAGTGTTAGGTTCAATACCTTGTTGCCTTAGCACCTCCAAAGCCTGCTCGTTGTTTTCAACCGAGTTATGCTTGTTCAGCATATCCAGCCCGTTCTGATTTGGTTTTTCGAAGCCAATGAAAACGCCATCCAGCCCTACCTTTCGCCAGCTGGCAATCACCTCAGGGTGACGGACGATGGCGTCACTTCGGGCTTGCATGAAATAGCTCTTTCGAATCCCTACCATCTGAATTAGACGTGCGATCTCCTCGGCGCGCTTGGTGTTGGCCAGAAAGTTGTCGTCCGTAAAAAGCACGCTGGACTCCTCGATAGCCTCCAGTTCCTCAAACACCCGCTGCGGACTCTTGAAACGCACCTGCTCCTGGTAGAAACGCCAGACCGCGCAGAAGCTACAGCGATAGGGGCAGCCTCGCGTTGTTTCCAACGCAGCGACAGGGTGCTTCAGAAACAAATGATAATGATGACGGAGATGTCGGGTCAGAGAGCGGTGGGGGTACGGCAGGACATCCAGGTTTTGAAGCAGCGAACGTTGCCCGGTGAAATGCTGACCCTGTGGCAGGTTGAGCACCAGGCCAGCTACCCGGGCTGGATCATCCCCAGACGCCAGGCAATCCACCAGCTCCTGAGTAGTGGCTTCCCCCTCACCCACCACGATAGCATCCACTGCCGGGTGGCGAAAGTCCACTGGATACAGTGAGGGATGGTGCCCCCCCATGACGACGAAAGCCTTGGGGCAAGCTGCTTTAGTCACTTCAGCAACGTTCAGCGCCTGGTAGATCCCTACAGTGAAAGTAGAACTCACTCCCACCACTTGGGGTTGAAAATCAGCTAGCGTTGAAGCCAGGTCATCTTGCTCCAAGCGTAGATCCAAAAGAGCCACTTCATGCCGATCCTGGAGTGCACCAGCAATCATCTCCAAACCGAGAGGCTCAACACGGTCTAGGTGCTGCAGCCCCATACCCTGTTCCTGGTTGGG
>Ga0315279_10001634_pt1 | contig 36623 bp, 21 predicted proteins | sample YL17G06_20_MG_FD_203694 | JGI IMG/M metagenome (GOLD analysis project Ga0315279, IMG submission 203694) | Sediment microbial communities from Yellowstone Lake, YNP, Wyoming, USA - YL17G06_20 | ecosystem: Environmental > Aquatic > Freshwater > Lake > Sediment | place: USA: Wyoming | collected...
ATGCATCGAAGGCGTAAGTATGAGATCAAGCAGGCGATTGAAGATTACCCTGTCTCCCTTTTCATGTTCGATGTGCTTTACGCCGACGGGCAGGATTTGACCTTGAAGCCCTACCCTGTGAGACGAAAAATGCTGGAGAAGGTTGTTCAAGAAGGCGACCGAGTGAAAATAGCCACTTCGATCATCACGGCAAACGCAGGCGAACTTGAGAAGTTCTTTCTGGAAGCCATTGAGGACGGTTGCGAGGGGCTGGTTTGCAAGTCAATAGCTAAAGACTCAGTGTATCAAGCAGGGGCCCGCGGCTGGCTCTGGATAAAATACAAGAGGGACTACAAGAGCGAGATGACTGATACTGTCGACTTAGTCATAGTGGGAGCGTTCCACGGTAGAGGAAAACGCGCCGGAACCTACGGCGCCCTACTTCTAGCAGCCTATAGCCCTGAAAACGACACTTTTGAAACTGTTACTAAGTGCGGAACAGGCTTCACGGATGAAGATTTAGGGAAACTGCCAAAAATGTTGCAGAAACACATTGTTCAGCATAAGCATCCAAGGGTCGATTCAGCTCTCGAAGCCGACGTTTGGTTCGAACCCGCTGTCGTCATCGAGATTTTAGGAGCAGAAATAACTCTGAGCCCAATACACTCGTGTGCAATGGACTCTATACGAAAAGGAAGTGGACTGGCTGTCAGGTTTCCAAGATTTACGGGAAACTATAGACTTGATAAGGCAGCAGAAGACGCAACGGCAGTAGGAGAAGTCGTTGAAATGTATAAGAGTCAACTCAGAAAAATCGCGGAATAGTAAAACCATGGCTGCTTTTGAGAAAATCTCATGCCATGAAGAGTTGTCGGCAGTTCTTTTAGTGTACTCTTGAATACTAGAGGATTTTCAGAAAGAGACAGTTAGGCTCTCTTATGTCATAGAACAAACTATCACAAAACTTAAGAGGAAACCTTGGAATATAATTCTGCGTTAGACTCATTAGCGCGCGCGTATTGACAGGAGAAAGGACGATGAAAAAGAAGATAGTCAGTGTTTTGATGTTGACATTAATTCTCACAAGCACACTAGGCATGGCATTTTCTATAAGACCGTCGTTTGCAGAAGACGGCGAAAACAGCATTCTTAGTAAGGACTTTGTGGAGAAAAAGAACGAAGCGACCTTACCAAATGAAATCACCAAGCCATATGCCGAGCAAGAGAAGACTTTAGAGAGTTCCCGTCAAACGTCGCGAAATAGTGAAGATGAATGGAACTTCAACGACACAAACGAATGGACCAAGTTCGCCTACTTAGATGGCAACAAGACAAGATTGATAGTTGGAATTGATGGCGACAATCCTGCCAATTTACCCGAACTGGAGAGAATAGCGGCCAAATACCATGCGGAAATTGTTGGCAACGTCTTCATTGGAGGTCAAGTTAGGGCAGAGGTTGTTGAGCTTCTGTTGGGGTCAGTGGCAGCTTTCGTAGCAGACGTGAATGTTGAGAGGTTGGCGAATTATGTTGAACCTAACATGAAGGTTCAAGCTCAACTTGTCCCAAACGATCCATATTGGGACTTGCAGTGGGGACCACAGAGAATAGAGGCAGATTATGCATGGAACACAACGGTGGGCGACTCTTCGGTTCTGGTGGCTGTTGTTGACACTGGGATCGACTATACTCACCCTGACCTTGTGGCAAACTATGCGCCTTTGGGTTACGACTGGGTTAACACGGACCCAGACCCACTTGATGACTTTGGTCATGGTACTCACTGCGCTGGCATAATCGCTGCAGTCTTGAACAACAGCGTAGGTATAGCTGGGCTAGCCCAAGTTCGGGTAATGGCTGAAAAAGTCTTAGACAGTCTCGGGGGAGGCTATGATGACTGGGTGGCTAACGGAATTGTGCACGCTGCGGATCAAGGTGCAAAGATAATAAGTATGAGCTTAGGGGGATACGGAGAGAGCAACCTGATTCACGATGCCGTTCAGTACGCATACGGCAAGGGGGTGTTGTTGGTTGCTGCAGCTGGAAATGACAATACAAACATGAAGTCGTATCCAGCTGCCTATGACGAGGTGATAGCCGTTGCAGCTACAGACCAGTATGACAGTAAGGCAGGGTTCTCAAATTGGGGTGACTGGATCGAGCTGGCAGCCCCTGGAGTAAACATATACTCAACTATGCCGACGTATCACGTGACCTTGAATGATTATGGCTATGCCATGAATTACGATTATCTGAGCGGTACCTCTATGGCGTGTCCTCACGTTTCTGGCGCCGCTGCCCTTTTATGGAGCCAATATCCAAACAAGACAAGAGACTGGTTGAGGCTATGGTTACGATATACTGCTGAAGACTTAGGAGAACCAGGCTTCGACGAATATTATGGACACGGAAGAATAAACGTGCGAAAGGCTCTTGAGCAGTCCCCACCAGCCCATGAACTCATAGCTTACGAATGGGGAACCCCACCATATGTAAAACCTGGCACATCAGGAATCATAAATGCTACTGTACTCAATTTTGGAGAGAACAACGAAACTCAGGTAAACGTGCAGCTACTGGCAAACAACACTGTAATGACCTCTACTCTGATAGGCTTCATAGCCAGTGGGAACTCGGCTACAGTTAGTCTTACATGGAATCCAACAGCTGAAGGATCATACAACGTCACACTCTACGTTGTGCCTGTGCTTGGCGAGATAGGCTTGGAAAACAATGTTCTATGGAAATATATCTATGTTGGATTTCTAGTGAAAGCTGTTGTGTTGCACTCCGCAGGCAATGTTGACAGCGCCACAATCACTAATTGGCAAGTGCTAAACAGCGAATGGCGTCTTTTTGGCGGCACAGCGGTCTACGTCGATTATGCAACACTAAACAAAGACGACATCACTTATAGTGATATTGCTTCCACCGAAGCAGATGTTTTGATTATTTCATGTGCCTTCGATCCATATGCAGGTTGGCAGTTCACAGACTCTGAAGTTGAAGCAATAACGCGATATGTTCGTGAAGGACATGGGCTGATAGTTACGGCTGGAACGCTCTACAACCAGGTTCCAAACAACAACAAGCTGGCGCCCCTGTTTGGACTGAACGAAACAACCATGTGGGGTGGAACGGGAACAGACCTCCTACATCTATTGAACACGACACATCCTATTTTCGCTAGCGTTCCAAATCCGCTGACGTTTCCACAAGTTGGCACAGCACTTCCCTACGATGGACGTTGGGACTCGAACGAGTTGGTGGACGGCAAATATCTTGCACTTGGGCATTACGAGGAAAGCGCAGTGGTTGCGTACCGAGGTCTCGTGTATATTTCTCCGTGGCTTGAAATCATTCCACCATATTATCACCATCACTTACAACTACTTTACAACGCCATAACATGGTCACGCTACCAGAAACCAGAACACGAACTTGTAGTATCATTGGAAGCTCCAAGAAGTCTTCAACCAGGCGAATCAACGCTAATCAATGCAACCGTTTCTAACGAGGGGTTGAACAACGAGACCAATGTAGAACTGTACTTTTCAATCGATGGCACAGTAGTTGACTCCACGACACTCGCAGAACTGCCTGTAGGGGCATCCCATCGAATCGGCTATTTGTGGGCTCCTTCAGTAGAGAAAATGTACAATCTAACTGCCTATGCCCCTCCAGTGCCAGGCGAAGAATTCGCATTCAACAACAATGACTCAGCAATGATTTTTGTCCGTTTCGTGAGGTTCGTCTTGTGGGACGATACCAGAGACACCGATGGAGATTCATTGACTGGAAACTATCTGTACCTCTATCAACTGCTGACAGCAAGCGGATTTGTAATCGATGAGTTAACAATCGGACCCATAACTGGGGAATTGCTGGCTAACTACGACATTCTTGTATTGATGGACCCCGAACTAGATTTCTCCGCATCTGAAATAGCAGACATTCAGAATTGGGTAGAATCTGGTGGCGCATTAGTTAGCGTACCTGACGGAGGATATCCACCAACCATAAACACGTTGATGTCTCCATATGGTGTACAGATGACTGGAGGAGTCAGTTGGTACGGAACCACCACAAATGTCGTTAGTCACCCAATTACACGAGGCGTGGGTTCTATCTATGTCGATGGCGCGAGGGAGATTTCGGCTACGTCGCCTTCAACAATCTTGGCATGGACGGCTGATTCCTACGCGTTCTTGTCGGCAACTGAAACTGGCGAAGTTGTGGTCATATCGGATAGCAACATAATGGACAATGAGCGACTTGGAAATGATGACAATACTCAACTAATGCTAAACGTGTTCAACTGGGTCGGAATCAAACCGGAGCATGACCTCAGTGTGTCTCTAGATGCTCCAAAATTAATTAAGCCCAGCCAGTCTGCGCTTCTGAATGCAACGGTTTCTAATAAGGGATTGAGTAACGAGTCCGACGTAGAGCTACGAATCTTAGTCGATGGAGCTGTGGTTCAGTCTACCACGATCTACGAGTTGTTGGCAGGAGATTTCTACACGCTCACCTATCTCTTTATTCCCACAGCTGAGGGCATATATAATGTGACAGCGTATGCATTGCCTGTACCCAGTGAGGACAATATACAAAATAACGTGAAATCGGAAAGAGTCACTGTCTCCACGCTCCTTGTGGCACTGTTCCAGAATTGGCGCCCGTGGGATTATCCCTCAAATGAGGAAGCCCTTGATCGTTACGGCATTCCCTATGTTGTTTTCAGTTCAAGCGATTTTGGCAGAGTTGACTTGGGCATGTTTATGAAAGTAGTCATTGCTTCAGATCAAGATCAAACCTTCTACAACGCCATGGACGCATATAGATGGTGGTTCGAGGATTTCGTGCGTAATGGCGGTTTGCTGGAGATTCATGCAGCTGATTGGGGCTCGCACAGCGGCGGATGGGTAGGTCCGCTTCCTGGAGGGTTGCAGTGGACTCAGTACTACGGACAGTATGTTACCATCGTCGATCCAACACATTCCGTGTTGACTGTGCCCAATACGATTACTGAAGCTGAACTTGACAATTGGAATTACGCGGTTCACGGATACTTCAGTGTCTATCCAGCGGATGCTCACATTATAGTAATTGAAGACCTGACAAGCATGCCAGCATACTTGGAATTTACGTACGGGTCAGGCTCCATCATCGCTTCGTCTCAAACGCTTGAATGGGCCTACGAGCACCGATTCAGCCTAATGCTAGAAAACAGCCTACTCTACATGCCCATGAGACACGAACATGACCTCGCAGTCTCTGCAGTTGTTCCAACTTCCCTTGAATGGAGGATTTCCACTGTGTTAATCGCAACTGTCCAAAACAGAGGACTAAACAACGAAACTGATGTAGAACTGTATTTACTAGTCAACGATACCGTGGTTAGCTCTGCAGCGATTGCGGAACTGCGGGTAGGTGAGCTCTACACCATCACTTGTGCCTGGACACCAATGGAGATAGGAAGCTACAATATAACAGCTTACGCTCCACCAGTGCCACAAGAGGAAGACGCAGCAAACAATGTTATGGCCAAAGAGGTCAAAGTTTTCTTCTATACGCGTCTCTATCTCCCACACGATTGGATTGGCGGTGGAGATCCCATGGGTTGGCATGGTGACGACAGCAGTTGGCAATATGACTTGCCATTTGACTTCCCATTTTATGGCGTCTACTACAAAACAATTTACATTTCAAGCAATGGCCTAATAACATTCCTCGCTCCGGACAGCAGTTACAGTAACAGCATTTTTGCTTTGGCGCAGAAACTGGCAATAGCCCCTGCGTGGGATGACTGGGTGACTTCTGACCAATATGACATCTACGTATGGCAGAATTCCACCCATGTTGGCATAAGATGGTATGTTCGTGCCTACGGCTCAAGCTTTGTTGCCAACTTTGAAGCAGTACTAGGAGCTGATGGCGTTATTCAATTCAATTATGAGTATAATGATGGCCCCATAACAGCGACAATAGGCATCTCAAATGGCGCTCTTCATATCCTCGCAGAAGACGTAGCAAGCATTGACCGCATTGGCACTGTGCTCTTTACACCTTTTCCGGTAGAGCATGACCTCACTGTGACTTTAGAAGCTTCAACACCTCTCGAGCTGGGCAATTCAATGTTGCTAAACGCCACTGTTCGAAATAACGGGATAAACAATGAAACCAGTGTAGAGCTGTATCTGCTAATTGACGGCACTGTTGTTACCTCCGCGACGAATCTCGCACTTTTGGCAGGCGAATCCACTACTGCCAATTACCTATGGACCCCGAACGAAACAGGAAACTACAACATAACAGTCTACGCTCCACCCGTTTCAGACGAGGAACGCACAGCAGACAACATTGCAATGTTCAGTGTCAGTGTCTTCACGTATTCTGACGTTGCTGTTGCCGATGTTGCTGTTTCACCAAATGTATTCTATCAAGGATGGATTGTGAAGGTAAATGTTACAGTCGCCAACCTTGGAAGGACAACTGAAAACTTCACTGTGACACTGTACTACGATAGCACTGCGATAGCAACCAAGCCTGTTGACAACTTGCCGCCGAACGCAACATCAATGTTGAGCTTTGCTTGGAACACGACGAGTGTTCCATACTGCCATTATTACGTCATAAAATGCGTAGCGAGCACCGTTCCAGGGGAAGCCAACACAAGCAACAATGTGTTCATTGATGGTTCCGTGAAGGTGAAAATGTTAGGCGACGTAAATGGTGACGGTTACGTCAACATCAAGGACGCGACGCTTGTGGGTCTCGCCTTTGGCTGTGAGCTTGGCGATCCCAACTGGAATCCACAAACCGATCTGAATCAAGACGGATACATAAACATAAAAGATGTAGTGCTACTTGGCAGTAACTTCGGCTTAGGTTCACCTAAAGGATGTCTCGTCCAGGTTGAGACGCCCTCACAAGTTTCCGGGAACACTGTATTTAATGTGGCCATTATCGCTGAAAACATCCCGAGTCAGGCAGGCGGGATGGCGGGCTGGGAGCTGATTCTGTCGTGGACTCCTGGCACAATCAACTGCATCGGAGAGACAATAAACTTGGATTATTGGCCGTTTAATAGCGGCCCGTTAATGGCCGACCCAATAGACAACGAGAACGGCCACTACCATCAATCACTGACCTTGAGAAATCCATCAATGCCCGTGACTGGAAGCTACTGGCTGGTCAACCTAACATTTCAGTCCGTGGCTGCACCGACGCCACTTGCGACTGACTTGATCATTGAACCAGCTCCGGGATTGACTTTTTGTCTAGTAGATGGGATAGCTGTGGAGATACCGCATGATTTTGTTTATGGACGCGTCACGGTAACCCCGTCCATACTGATTGCAGCTTCAGTTGCTGGTGCAACAGCAGACGTTCCCTCTGATATTTTGGATTCGCGCGACAACAGCATGTGTGCGGCGGTGAATACTTCCCCCCAGAGAGTTATGAGGAAGCAGTCGTTGATACTATGACGGCTGGATAGCACGCGCTATTGCAGCCATTGTAGACGGCTCTTTCTTTCTTTGGCGGCTATAGCATCCACCAATGTAGTAGAGAGTGCGGTCTCTCCAACGCAGATCGTCTGTATCCAGATTGAGACCTTGTTTCCAGAAGCGATCTGATGACTGAGTTACATAGGATTTGGCATCTAAACGCTGCTCTGTTCTCGAAGAGATAGTTTGCGGTTCTTGGAGCCTGCAAAAAAGAAAAACGGGGGATTAAGGGTTAGTTGCCTACGACTACTGGGATCTCGTTTGTCTCTTTGTCTACCAACATCACATCTGTGAGTTTTAGATTGAAGCTATCCAAAGACAGTACTTTGAAGGTAACCTTCGCTAGCATGTCAGATCCTGAGGCTGGGGTGGCGTTACCGATCAGAGCGCATCCTGCAGGGGATGTTTCGCCTAACATGTTGTCGATTGTTGGTTGGATCCACGTTGTTCCGCCTGGGCTTCCTTCGAAAATTCCCTCATGATAAATCAGAGTTGTCTCTTCGTCTATGTCTGGAGGGTTCTCTCCTTTCTCGAAGCTGAGACATTGTAAAGCGTTGGGGTTGAACGTTAAGCCTGCTTGCCAACCGTAGAGGTCGTTGATGTCGGCCACTGCAATGTAGACTATGATGTCGCTGCCGGCCTGCGGATTTTCTGGAATGTCGCTTAGGTACACTGTAGCCGTTGGCTGAGAATAGGCAACTACTTCTTTCGATGCCGCATGCGTAAGTTGAGAGTCATCGATCACTGTTAGCGTTACGACGTAAGCTCCAGGTGAGGAGTAAACGTGAGTAGTTGTAACTCCTGTTCCCTCGCCACTATCCCCGAATTTCCATCGGTATTCGACTATATGTCCATCGGGTCGGGCAGCTGAGGCATGAGCGTCAAAGGTCATAGTGGTGATTCCGCAAATAACCTTACCTCCCTGAACTTCCCATCCTATGTTGGGTTGTGGGTTCGGTGAAACACTGAAGGATGCGATGGGAGGCTGCAGAACCACTCTTATTTCAGCGGGGCGGGTAGTCAAGGCATATGTCAATGCTGCTGTGGGGATCAGCCACAACGTCAGGAGTGCGATGATTCTGAGATTCTTTGTTGCAATTGAGAAATTCCTTCCCATATTCCTAATAAACATGTTCTTTCCACCTCGATGCGGGTATGCCCCATTCAAATGATAGCAGCCTTCTTTCTTGGCAATGGTTCTTGCCTCGCAAAGGGCTTTGAGTCTAAGACTTAGCGTCTTTCTAGACAAATGGGTGGCGTAGTACAAGTCGGTGAACCTTTTGGGGCCTGACTTCAACTCGCCTAGAATCAGTTCTTGATCTATTTCTCTGCGTTCGTTCAAGCCAATAGTGTTGCGGCAGTAGGGGCAGGTTATTTGAGGCATATGCATCAAGAGTTCTAAGGGAACTCTATTCATATAAGGGTTGGTGTAAAAGAAACCTTACCATCAAAACCATGGACTATTGGTAGCTGGTAGTCGAGTTCGTTCGTTCATATCCAGCTTTCGCGCGTTTCTCGTCTAGATAGATTGAATATACTACGATGATTCCCGGAAGGATAAATATTGTCAGGGGATGAACGTAGAATATCATCCATAGATGGAAAAGAGACAAACATGCGTAAAGGATCGGTAACCAAAACCAGATGGTTGTCAAACAGGTTTTTATGATGGTGTAAATCTCTTGGATCGACTCAACTAGCTGCCTGAACGGGTTTTTGTGACTCATCAGTTTCTCCGTCGTAACTACACATGGCCTATGTTTCAGTTTCGACTCGTTTAGCTCTTTTGGTTCGTCGGTAAACTAGAGCAGCCAGAAGAGCAACTATGACTACTAGAATCACAACGACATACCAGTTTGCTGTCAGCCAAGACGGCTGAGTCAAGTCAAAGGCTACATTGGACGTGGCAGCGATAGTTTGTTGCTGGCGTTGACCATTATAATCAAAAGCTACCGTATAATTGTTTGCAGTGGTAGTGCCTGAGACGCCTGTAGATTTTTCAAACAAAGTGAACCGAGCTTGATTGTTCGTCACGTTAATCGTTCTCGTCTCGCTGTTTTGGTCTGTTACCGACACAATTGTGCCATTTTGCGCTATTACGTCTAGATACCAATATACTTCTACTTGTGCTGCCCCCCTGAGGACTTGGTACTGTGTGGTTGTGTTGTAGAATTTGACGGTGGAATTGTCGAACGCTTCAAATGTGCTCAGTTTGCAGCTGGTGAATTCGACTGTGGAATCCTTGATGAAGAAGCTCCATCCTCTGGTTATCTTCGTTCCGACCAATGAGATACTGGGGCATTCGCCCCCGTCAAGGATTTGAAGCGATGCGTTCGCATACAAGTCCCATGTTGCGAATGTTCTAGGCGTTATGTCAGAGAAAGAAGCCTCCACAAGGCTCAGCTCAGTGGTTATTTCTCCAATCTCGGAACCCAGTATTCTGGCTTGGGATAGACTCCTGCAAATTAACGTCTGTATGACTGATTTCGAAGAGGCAGACAATCTGGATACATCTGTCATTTCAATCAGTACGATGTATGAACCGCTCATCTCCACGATCCCATTGTCAGACACCCCCACAGCGCCTGTAACTTTTGTTTTCACCAAGGACACTTCAGCATAGTCTCTCACATAGAACAGCCGCAAAACTGAGTTGACAATCTGCGCTTCGGCATGATCATCTAGATAAAGTCGCCCTACTACGGAGCTATCTCTTATTATCATCTTTGAGAAACTTTTTAAGTTGAAGCTTATGTCGCCACGACTCTGAACATTTACAACTCCATATGAATAGTCGTTGAAATCGCCTCGTATATCCTCTGCGACTCCGAGGCAAATCACGTTGGTGTGGTTATAGAAGCGTGCGTCTCTGAGAACTGTTGAAATGAAAGTGGCTTTTGCGTCATCGAATATCCTTGCTATGTCAATAGTTGATTGCATCGTAGTTACTTGCGCGTTGCCTGTTGCTCCCAGTCCACTTCTTAGTTTCAGGTCCGTCGGATCTACCGGCACGCTCGCTCCCTCAATGATGGGGTTAAGTAGCACGTCTGTGTTGTTTATTGACAATGAGGCATGATCTTGGGCACGTAGTCGCCCAAATGTGGCGGTGTTGGATAGTTTGACATCAGAGAGATTGTAAGCATAGACGTTGTCAATTATCCCTACACCCTCGAGTTCTCCCTTTGAATTGTCGTAGAATTTCATACCGAAATACCTTGCTCCGCCTGATACTAAAAGCTTGGAGTTTTTGTACATCTGAATCTCGCAGTCACGGCCCTGCGAATCTAGCAATGATATTGTACCTGTGTCATTCCCGATGATTGTCATTCCAAGATTTATCGCAAATCTGTTAAGCAGGATGCTGGAGTTTTCTGCAGCTTGAATTCTCGGATAGAATGCGGTTATTTTGTTCATAGCGCCGGACAGAATTGACACTGTAGCGCTCCCACTGGACAGAAACGAAGCCGACACATTAGAATAAGCTATCGTTACATTTGATGAGTCTGATGACAAGAATTCAGGCTTTCTTATATTGGTTTGGTTAGCACTCACCGTGCTGTTTCCATAAGTGTAGATTCTAGACTTCGTCGTCGCTGAATAGCCTTCAATGGTGGAATTTGAGACGACAAGGCGTGGGTTTCCATCTTTTGGATCCTTTAGCGTTATGTTTGCGCTGGTAGAAAGAGTGATTTTGGAGTTAATGACTTGAAGGGTTGCGTTTTCTGTTACTACTATGCCCTTGTTGACCGTTAACGTCTTGTTTTCAATTGACCACACATCATTTCCAGATAGCAATACCTCATCTACCGTTTCAGCAGCCAGGGCCCTGTTGGCATTTTGGAATAATAAAGTACTCAAGAGGGCGATAAATCCCAAGATTCTAACAATTCTTACTACTTTGCGTATAGGTGGCATGCAACTACCCTCCCTTTTCCTACGTCTATTAATTCCGGCTCCTTTTCTCGGCAAATCTCCATGACTGAAGGGCATCTTGTGTGGAATCGGCAGCCTGATGGGAGATTAACTGGGCTTGGTACTTCACCTTTTATTACAACTTCTATTCGTGTAGATGTCGGGTCTGGAACGGGCACGGCCTTGATTAGAGCTTGCGTATAAGGATGAAGAGGTTCCATCACAACGAGATCGGCAGATCCCATTTCGACAATTTTGCCCAAATACATCACTGCAATGCGATCGCAAACGTGGCGTGTCAATGCCAGGTCATGGGTAATGTATACGAATGAAGTTCCAAATTTATCTCTTAGCGTTGTCATAATGTCTAAGACTTCGGCTCGAATGGACACATCTAACATCGAGACAGGTTCGTCAGCTACGACTAGTTCTGGATTGACGACGAAAGCTCTGGCAACAGCTATCCTCTGCCTTTGTCCGCCGCTAAGCTCATGTGGGTATCGAAATGTGAATTCTTCAGGTGGTGTTATTTGTACTTCCTCCAATATTGCGTCTACTTTTTCCACAATTTCCCTTTCATTCTGTACTACACCCTGAACCATCAGTGGCTCTGCGACAATATCTGCAATGGTCATTCTTGGATTCAATGATTCGTAGGGGTCTTGGAAAACTATCTGCATTTTTCGCCGAAGTGGCTTCATTTCGCTGTCTGAGAGGTGTGTTATTTCCTTCCCCTCAAACCATACATTGCCGCCTGTCGGTTCTATTAGCCGAATTACGAGTCGTCCAGTCGTTGTTTTTCCACTGCCGCTTTCACCCACAAGCCCCAATATCTCTTTCCTTGAGACGGCAAAGTCAATTCCATCTACAGCCCTGACGAATAGGTGGCGTTTTGATACAAGTGTTTCAAAAAAACCAAGCCTAACAGGGAACCACTTTCTTAGGTTTGAAACTCTTAATATTTGCTCAGCCATTTTCATTCCCTACTAGCATAGGTGACAGGCAACATAATGTCCTTTGGATACTTCCTTAAAATCAGGTTCTTCAGTCTTGCATATAGTCATCGCATATTTACATCTAGGGTTGAACCTGCAACCTGACGGAGGATTTAAAAGATTCGGTGGTTGACCAGGTATAGAAGTCAACTTCCTCCTTTCTGATTTGATACTTGGGAATGCTTCTATCAATCCCTGAGTGTAGGGATGCAAAGGTTTCTTAAAAACAGAAACAGTATCTGCGAATTCAGCCCCTCTGCCCGCATACATTATAAAACATAACTCGCAACATTCGGCAATTATTGAAAGGTCATGCGTTATCATGATCATTGCGACATTGAGTCTTTCTTTCAACTCTTTCAGTAGCTTGAAAACCTGAGCTGCAATTATCACGTCCAAAGCTGTTCCAGGTTCGTCAGCTATGACCACGTCAGGGTTACAGGCTAGGGACATCGCAATCAGAGCTCTCTGTCTCATGCCTCCGCTATACTCGTGAGGATAATTCCTCAGTCGGGAAGGTTCAAGTCCGACTAGTTCGAAGAGTTTTTGCGCTCTCTGTACTGCTTCCTTACGCGAGACTTTCTTTTCATGAATTCTTATAGCTTCGACAATTTGGTCTTCTACTGTATAGACCGGATTTAACGCGTTCATTGCTCCTTGGAATATTATCGAGATTCCTTTCCATCGGATTTTTTCTCTGAATTCATTTTCGCTGAGCGGAACAATATCTTCTTCTTTGAACAGTATTTTGCCTTTGACTATTTCTCCGTTCGTAGGCAAGATTTTCAGAATTGACAACGCCACTGTCGTTTTTCCGCATCCGGATTCGCCTGCTAGCCCTATGGCTTGTCCTTTTTCAAGTTCGAAATTCACGTGCTCGGCGGCTTTCACGTATCCCCTCAAAGTTTTGTAGTAAGTTGTTAGATTATCGACCTTCAAGACAGGCATCCATGTTCTCCTTTCGGTATAGCAAAAACAAATATTTAATATAAAAGCTTTTACTTTCCGTTTGCAGTGAAGCTGACCTTGTGGGTGATGAGCTAGGAATGCTGAAGATTTGGGCGAACGCAAGCGTTAATATTGAAGTTGCAGCGAGGCTGATTGAAGATTTTTTTAGGAAGAGCAATTTCAGTGTGCGTCAGAAGCGTTCCGACAGTAATGCTATTATTGACGCCTCCAATAACGTGGACAAGGCTTCTTTTTTGATTAGGATTCATAATGCTGAGAATTCCTTTGAAGTGGAGTTCGCCCCTAAAGAGCCCATTTCTCTAAGGTATTTTGGGAATTTGCTTTCGACTTTTGGTGGTGGTCCTTTTGTCCTCAAAAGGCTGAGATCTGAAGAGGCTGCGGTGAAGATAGAAAGCGAGTTTTGGATTTACGTTTCTGAATTGGTTGAAGAAATAAGGAGCGTATCAAAGCTTAAATAGCGGCTAAGTTTCCTATAAAACTGGAGAAGGACTATGGGGCTTAGGTCGTATATAGTCAAAAGAATATTCTATATGATTGCACTGGTATTCTTCGTCATAACAATCAACTTCTTCGTTTTCATGTTGATGCCAGGTGATCCTGCTTCAATGCTTGTAAACCCTCAGTCGAGGAATGTAAGAGAGGAAATGGAAAGGCTTAATCAGGCTTGGGGTTTCAACGATCCCGTCCACATCAAGTATTACAAATACGCGATTAACATGTTGACTTGGAATTTTGGGACGTCATTTATGACAGGTCATGTCATAGCCAATGACATAGCGTGGAGGCTTCCCTATACACTTTTTTTGATTGGGGGATCCACAATCTTGTCTATGGTAATCGGTGTTCTTCTCGGAGTGTTGGCTGCTTACAAGCGGGGGACTCGTCTAGATGATACAAACGTCGTGCTTGCTCTGATATTCTATTCTCTCCCAGTATTTTGGATGGCAATGATGTTTCTGCTAGTATTCTCGAAGCAGCTTAAATGGTTGCCAATGGGCCAAGCTTATCCGGTTGAGTGGCTTCTTGGTAGTCCACCCCCAGCAGCTAGCCTAAATATTTTGGGGGCAACTGTTGCGATACCGAGCGGTACAGAAATAGTGGAAAGGATAAGACATGCAATACTCCCACTTGCAACACTGACTCTTTTCCAGTATGGCGGTTGGCTTCTTTTGACTAGGGCCACTATGCTTGAAGCCCTTACGGAAGATTATGTCTTGACTGCAAAGGCAAAAGGAGTTAAGACAAGAACTGTTCTTCTCAAGCATGCTCTTAAGAACGCTTCTCTCCCATTGATTACTAATGCAGCTTTGGCTTTTGGGTTCATGGTTAGTGGTGCCATAATAACTGAAAGCGTCTATAACTGGCCAGGCATGGGCCGATGGATATTTGAGTCAATTGATCTAAGGAATTATCCGGTCATGCAGGCAGTGTTCTACATCATAGGTTTATGTGTCATTATTGCTAACTTCATAGCTGACTTGTTGTATGGAATAATTGATCCCAGGATAAAATATGACTGATGACGGTGAACAAACATGGCATACACACGACGTGCGAAGTTAAGGTTCAATCTTGTAAGATTTGGGAGATTTATTAGGGGGATACTCAAGAACAAGAAGGGCATAGTGGGATTGGCAATACTGGTGGGCTTCATTGTTTTGGGTTTGGCACCTCAGCTATTTTCATCGTATAATCCAACTGCTACGAAAGATCTGGCGGGTTCGATGGCTGCACCGGCATGGCTGAGGAGCCTCGGAGGAGCTACACTGAGTGAAAACATTATAGCCGCTCAAGACCCGGGTTTCGATATTCCAGCGTCTGTTAGTGAATATAGTTATATCTCAGAAAAGCCTGAGTTGACCAGAATCTGGTATTCATCCTCTGTTGGCTGCAATGCTACGTATGGAAACGGTTCAGGATGTGTTGCAGTCACGTATGCAACTGGCGACACATCTGCTGAAAACGTTACGGTTAGCATGGAGAAAACATTTGCCTATCCTTATACTGGGCCGCCAGACTATTTTTCTGGAAACATTGCGATATTCACATCAGGAACTTCAATGTTATCTGGAAGCAATATGATTCTGTCCATCCCTGTACAGGTCACGGTCTTCGTCCGTAATGGAATGGGCAAGGAGTTTTCTTTGTGGAGTACGGGACTTGTTGACTCTCCAATGGATAATTGGAACACCACTACAGAATCAAGTCAAACCAGTTCGTTGGATTCACGTTCACCCGCCCTGAAGATTTCCATGTATGGTTATATATATGATAATGCAAGTCGTGAATGGATACCCTACATATACCGTTTTAACACGAGACCGGAGATAGACGTGTTTGGCGATGGGGTTCAGAACATGGCTTATGGTGCGAAGATAAAGTTTTTTGGCAAACCAACGGTAAAGGATGCAGAGACGACGGTTTTCATAGATGGACTGTATTTTAGAACGTTTGGAACTGCATGGGGATTGCTTGGCGCGGACAAGGAAGGAAGAGACCTATTTACGCAGCTCATCTACGGAGTCAGGCTTTCTCTTTACGTTGGATTCCTTGCATCTGTGTTAGGAGTAGGACTAGGGCTAATCGTCGGCCTCGCTGCAGGCTATTTGGGTAAAGCAGTTGACGAACTTCTCATGAGGCTTTCCGACGCTCTTTTAGTAATCCCCAGTTTGCCTCTTTTGATAGTGTTAATGGCTGTTCTCGGAGCGTCTATAAACAATCTCATAGTAATATTGGGTCTGCTAGGCTGGATGGGGTTTGCGCGTACCGTCCGCTCTCAAGTTTTGAGTTTGCGCGAACGGCCCTTCATAGAAGCAGCCAAGGCAGCGGGTGCAGGGAAAGTATATACAATGGTGAAGCATATACTTCCTAACGTGATGAGTTTAGTCTACGTCACTTTGGCTACGAGCGTGCCTGGAGCTGTGGTTTCTGAAGCGTCCCTGAGTTTCTTGGGATTCTATGATCCAAACGTTATGTCATGGGGAAGAATGCTTAATGCCGTTCAGTTTGAGGCGCAGGGAGCGTTTGATAAGTGGTGGTGGGCTGTTCCTCCGGGCATGTTGATTGCGCTATTGGCGGTGTCCTTCATTTTGATAGGGTTTTCTATGGATGAAGTGTTGAATCCGAGACTTAGGGCCAGAGTTTAAGTGTTTGCTCTATAACTTTTTTCCATAAACCTTTTAAAGCTGTCTGGGCTCTAGTTAGACTGTCGAAATGTAATAAGGGAGAGAGGAAAGATGAAATACTTGAAACTAGTAGCAATCCTAGCTATTCTACTGACGGTTCTAATGCCTGCTGTTGTTCGTGCTGGAGATCCACCGAACTATAACGAATTTGAGATGTACGGTCCAAGGGCTAAGGATTTTCTCATGAAATTCCACACCTACGATTATCTAGAGTTTGAAAGTTTACAAGCTGGCGAAATTGACATCGTCGAATGGCCTCTGACGAAAACCTACTATGACAGGTGGACTGACCCACTTCAAGAATACCATAACTATATCTCAGTCGTACCTGCAGGCCCAGAATGGGGCATGTACATCTTGGACCTCAACAACAACCAAACGCTTCCTGACGGGACGAACAACCCTGGCGGCGATGCAGACTTCAGACATGCCATATGGCATCTGATCGACAGGGAATACATTGCCACAAGCATCTTCCAGGGTATGGGCGCTGCATTGTATGGTCCAATTGCTGGTGCTGCTCCTGCAGCTTGGAGGAATCCGGCAGTTGTAGGCGCGCACCCATTTGATCTGGATGAGGCTAGAAGCATATTGGATGCGAATGGCTATACCATAAACCTGGCCACAAACAAGAGAATTGATCCTGTCACAGGACTGGACATGAACCTTGATTTATACGGACGATCAGACCACCCATACAGGCGAGACGCTATGGTGTGGTTCGCAGCCCAACTCGACGCAGTGAACGTAGGCTACACTCTGTTTCTGGTTCCATCCTCGACGACGAGTTTAGTCGTCATGACGAACAAGGACTTCTTCGCGTACACTGGTGGTTGGGGCTTGGGCGTGGATGTGCCTGACACATGTTACGGATTGTTCCATAGCATGTTCTACTGGCACCCAGGTAAGCCTCCGAACTACGGCCACTATAGCGATCCCATATCTGACGCTCTGCTTGAGGCTGCAGAATACTCTGGCAGTGCATCAGAAGCTATCACAGCTATCCAGCAATGGCAGATGCGCTACATCGATCCAGAATGGGTTCCGGCTCCAGCAATGGTCTCAAACCTTATCTTCCACGCCCACAGAAAGCAATACGGCCACTGGGCGGGTGAAGAAGCGTTCTGGGACATGCAGTGGTCTGACATTTTCAACCGTCCTGGTGTAGGTATAGGTGCCTACAACAGCTTCTGGACCTTCATGGATATGCAACCAGAACCGCTAGAAGGGACAGGACACCCAAATGATATGCCAGGAAACTGGAAGATCAGGTGGGGCTGGAAAGTCTCTGGATGGGATATACTGAACCCGGTCTATGGCAGTTGGGTTTGGGATTGGGCAATAATGAACTGGATCTACGACACTTGGACAGGAATCAACCCGATTGTGACAACTGAGGACAAGCCTTGGATGGCATACCAATTCGACTTCGGCCTTTGGGACAACCCAGACAACCCGGCATTTCCGAAGTCCAGCTACGTGACAATAAAGATGCGCGACGACGTGTACTGGCATGACGGCCAGAAGATGACCATTGAAGACTTCCGCTGGATGATCGGCACAGAACCAGGCGACCTGATTTCAATAATCAACGACCGCGATTTAGAACTTCCATGGTGGTACAGTTCAATAGCCGACGTTCACGATGTTCAAGTCCTAGACAGCCAGACGATAAAGATCCGCTACAACATAAGAAGCTACATGGTGCTACACTTTGTTGGCGGCCTACCACTTATGCCGAAGCACATCTGGGAACCAATATTTAACAACCTGCTGATAGACCCGACAGCCGACTTGGTCGAGCCCACAATGACAGGCAACGGTCCATACAAGTTCGTCGCGGCTGAACAAACCGTAGGCGCTGCCCTGACACGCAATGACAATTACTTCGCGTTGAACCCGATAGACGTAAGATTCACAGCATGGAACTACACCAAAGGCGCAGACACATACACGTCAATGGTCACAACCTTCACAAACTATCTCATCGACAAGGCAAATCTCACCGTAACGATCACGAACGATAACACCGCTGAAGTCTATTACGCTGGCACGTTCAACATCTCCGAAGCAACGGTGGGCGGACAATACCCCACAACGGCGGCACCGCCAATAGTCATCGGCTCGGGTATAAAGCCCCCACTGCCATGGTGTACATGGATACGCTTCGTCATAAAGATCTACTGGTATGAATATGACACCACGACTACAATGATAGTCAGAGTGCACCTGTGGGACTTCGAGAGACAAGTAGTCTCGATCGTGTCAACAGATTGGGATGATGTCGTTAGGCTTGATTGGCCGCAATATGCGCGATTCCACAGTGCCAACACCATTCGAGAAGACGTGAACTGCGATAACTTCGTAAACATCAAAGACGCAGTGATAGTGAACGGTGCCTTTGCCGCAAAGCCAGGCGATCTAAACTGGGACGTAAGAGCTGACATATCCCCTGATGGCTTCATAAACGTCAAGGACGCAGTAAAGCTAGGAACTTGGTACACGTGGCCTAACATGTGCCCGACATACTAAGCGGGCCGCGTAGCCACAACACCATTTCCCCATTTTTTGTTTCGTTGAAGAATAGGACGAGAGTCCAACGTTATCTTTCTTTAGCAGTCATTGATGGAATAGAAGATAATTCCGCAATGCTTAAATCTGGATTGTGACAGTTTAAGTAGTGAAAGGAGAAAGGAGAAAATGAAAAAGAACCTAATGTCAATACTAATGGTTTTCGCATTGCTGACAAGCGTCTTTGCAATATTCCCTGCCAGAGCAAACCCGCCATTCGAAATCAAAGTCGTTCCAGACAATATCACCTTCTGGTCAGGCACGACCCCTGTCGGAACCACATTCACTGTAAGCATAGTGATCGAGGACATTCCAGCCCCAGGCATGTACGGTTGGGAGTTCGTCCTGAATTGGAATGTTCCAGCATTACCTCCACACATAATAGACTGCATTAGCGAGACCCTCAACTTGGCCATTTGGGTAGCCAACAGTGGACCCCTAGTAGCAACTCCGATAGACAATGCTGCAGGCACGTACCATCAATCCGTGTCTGCGCGGGCTCCATCCGTTTCAGTCACGGGAACATACTGGCTAGCCAACTTGACATTCCAAGTTGTCGCGCCAGCCCCATGGGGTGGTGTCGTGTCGACGCCACTTACAATCGGACCTGGTCCGGGACTGACCTACTGCATAGTGGATTCAGGATCTAACGAGTTGGCGCACGGCTTCGTCAATGGTATGTACTACTACATCTGGTCTCCTCCAACTATCAATCCACGTTTTGAAGTCGAATACACAGGTGAGGCCGGAGTAGCCAGCAAAACCTTCAACGGCAAGAACATCTACAAGGTTCCATTGACCTTCAGCGTTGACGTAATGATCCACAATGTTGATGCCGGCTGGATTCTTGCAGGAATGGAGTTCCTATTGTTCTACAACACAACAGTCCTAGACGTGCTGAGTGTTGACCAAGGAACGTTCCTTGATGGATTCGCGCCGCCGGGTGGCATCTTTTTCTTCAGCTCGGTGGACGAAGGCCTTGGCAAGATCAGAGTTGCATATGCAATACTTGACATACCCAACATGACTCCACCCTACGGGGCTGGATTGGTTGCAAGAATAACCTTCAATGCCACTTTGCAAGAGAAATTCCCAGCATTTGTAGAGAGTGATCTGGACATACAGCTTGACACTGAAGCAGGAATGACGTCATACTTTGTTGACAAGGTTGCAAATGACATTCCATTCGACCCAGAGGTAGATGGATACTACAGGTTAAACGGCTACGTTGTCGGAAGGGTTATTGACCTCTACGACCAGTATCCAGATCCATACGGCGGACAAGGACCGCAAGCACCAAGCGACATGTTCTGGCCACAGAAAGAAGTAGACCTCTTCGCGAACGTAACCTACAATGAATGGCCAGTACAACAGAAGCCAGTGTCTTTCGAAGTCAGGGCCCCAGACGGCACGATGATGACAGTCTTGACAGGCGTAACCAATGAATACGGCGTTGCCAGTGTCAGCTTCAGAATGAGCTGGCCATGTGTGGATCCGGAAGACCTCTTCGGCGTATGGACAGTCACAGCCTCAGTCGACATAGCATGCGTAGTAGTCAACGACACAATGTCGTTCCACTACGACTACCTGGTACATTGGGTAAAAGTCACCGTTGACCATGAGCCCCAAACTCTAGATTACAAGCACTGCGAGAACGTAGTCACCACAGTGGAGTTCGAAAGCCACGCCCAACAGAGCTACTGGGTCGTCATCACAGAATCAATCCACGACGAACTCAACTACCCAATATGGACCGGAACCACTTTTGCCGTGGTACACATCGGCGGAGCACAATACTGCACTGCGAAGCACTACACAGTTGATCTGACCAAGCACGTTGACAAGAACGTTGCAGCAGGAGAAGCCACGATCCACATAAGCGCACTCTACCCCACACTACCCAGCTACGGCGGAGCAGCTCTCTGCCCAGAGATAACGAAGAAAATCAACATACTAGCTCAGTGGGTCTAAAAGCGTAACCATACCTAAACCTTTCCCTCTTTTTTTGATGAGCTTCGAGAATCAAGCTTTAGTTGCTGTGGCGAATGATTTCACAATCTTCTTGTCTTCATACAAATGTTGTTTGCAATCGTGCTTGCAACGTTGCTTATAATGAGTTGTCTGGTTGGCGCGGTGAGAACAAACGTGTTTTGCATACCTTCGCGTGCTTTTTGCTCTAACTTCTATAAGGGAAAGCTTTTTGTGAGGTTCTCCATACAATAATCTGCAAGGTGGAAAATTGAAATGCTCACTCAAGCAGAAAAGTGCAATGCTTGCTGTCATAGTCTTGGCTGCATTGTTGACCTATGCACATTTAATATGCAATGCGCAGGCTCAAGGATGTAACATCAAAGTTGAAGCCCCCGCAGAGGTTCAGCCAAATACCACATTTAGCGTAAGCATTATCGCCGAAAACATCCCTGATCAAGTGGGCGGGATGGCTGGTTGGGAGTTAGTTCTATCATGGAATTCAAGCGTAATGAACTGCACTGGAGAAATACCTAACTACGCCTTTTGGGTAGCCAACAGCGGTCCGTTAGTAGGTAGCCCAATAGATAACGATACGGGCACATACCACCAAGGTTTAGCCCTCAGAAGCCCATCAGACCCTGTGGCTGGAACATACTGGCTAGCCAACGTAACGTTTCAGTCCAGTCCCCGAGTATCTGATGAAACCGACTTAGCCATCGGTCCTGGACAAGGTCTCACCTATTGCCTAGTCGACAAGAATGCTATTGAGATAGAGCATGGCTTCACCAACTCACATACGCATATTGTGCCAGAGTTTCTTGAAACGTTGCTGTTGCCACTACTGATAGCTTTGTCAGCCGCGTCGATAATGCTAGCGACCAAAATGAGAAAGCACCAGTGAATCACTTCTTTCTTCGCTTTTTCTAGTCCAGAGATTTCTAGTTGTTTCCGATTTTCATCTTGTATGCTAGCATTTGTCAATCATTTTCAAGAGAATTGCACACGCGCTTTTGCAGTAAAACTTATAGCAAAGAGCATTCTTCTCTTAATCGAGGGAGAAGGGAGTGGGGGAAAAAAGATGTCTCTACTTATTGTCGATTTCAGCATTCCTGCTGCTTTCCATGAATTTCACCGAAGGAAATAATGTTATGGCTGGTCCCAGTCTGAAAGTCTCACTGGCAGTCAACAGTGATAGCTTCACTCTTAGGGAAGCAGTCAACGTCTATGGTAATCTAACACTCGACGATAACCTAGTTCAACCTGGAGGACTAGTATCAATCGAAGTAGTCGATTCAACGAATTCACCGATGGTTTACAGAACCATTAAGGTGGGTAATCCTCAACTCAACCCAAGTGTTGACATGGTTGCAATCTCTCCCTGTAATGCAAGCACGGGGGAACCGAAACAAAGCTTCGAAACAGATGAAATCGCCGGTTTTAACCTGACCGTACAAAGTTTTGCCTCGGAGGATTTAGAAAGAGTCGTGTTGGCCATTAACGTTTATGATGGAAACTACATTTCTTTATACGCAGCCCAAGCAGGAATTCCTTTAGCTAGGGGTTCTTCAGGTGGGGTTATTTTTGGCTTTCAGATAGGAGTCGAGACACCATGGGCCTATATCGGCGGCGCTAGAGTTGTTGCGAATGTCTTTAGCGATTCTCCAAAAGATGGTGGAGTAGCATACTGCCTAGAGAAATCAGCCACGTTCAACATTACGAGAGGTCCTGGAACCATAGATTCCAACGCACCAAATCTAGACATTACTTCTCCTCCAGGACTATATAATGCAAGTTTCAAGCTATCGCCAGAATCGAGAAATGGAACGTATGCGGTCTATGCAACTGGAGAATATGGCGTAATGGCTACTAAGCAAAGTACTGCTTTCCAGGTACAATCAGTCGGAGTCCCACCTCAAGCATCTTTCACTTACATTCCTGCACAGCCTTTTGTTAATCAAACGGTTGAGTTTGACGCAAGCGCCTCCTCAGGAGAAGGATATCACGACTCTATAGTTCAGTATGCATGGGACTTCGGAGACGGCCATACATACGTGTCACCCCTTCCAGCAGCAAGCAATTCATATAACTCAACTGGGAGAAAATATGTCACTCTGAACGTGACAGACACTGAGGGATTATGGTGCATAACTGTGAAACCAATAGACATCCAGCCACCAGTGGGTCCAACGGCAGACTTTGACTGGTACCAAATAGAAAATCGAACTGTGAGTTTCGACGGTTCCAAGTCAAAACGGGGTTGGAACGGAACAGGCGCACCACCAATAGTTAGATATTCATGGGATTTTGGTGACGGAAACATCACTACCGCACTTGGATATCCAGGCATGCTTCATGTATATACACTATCTGGGAACTACACCGTCACATTGAATGTAACAGACGCCCAAGGATCGCTAGGCAGCAAGAGCGAAAACGTAACAGCCTCAGACATTGAGATTAGACCATACGATATCAACGGCGACCGCTTCGTAAATATCAAGGACGCCGTCTTGCTGGGCGCGGCGTTCAGCGCGCAAAAAATCACAGACCCTGCTAGCCCGAGATACGGCCAGTACTGGCGAGGCAACGAAGGCCCCTTTAACCCACGCAACGACATAACTGGCGACGGATACATAAACATAAAAGACGCGGTAATTCTAGGCACGCACTTCGGCGAACATTACTAATCCTACGAGTAGACTTCGGCTAATCTATATGTCTAAAATATCGTCATTCGAGTCCTCTATCTTTCTTGATCAATAGGCTACTATTTTTCGCCAGTAGTAGAGCAACAAGTCCATATTACTGCTATAACCAACATAATCTACGATAGGACGCACGCGATCTTGAAGCAGCAATAAAAAGCCTTTCCAATCTACTTAGAAATCAAGCTTCAACGGCTGATGGAAGATAATTCCATAACCTATAATAATGTTCGTCTATTTCTGATTACTGAGGAGAGAGATAGGGGATGTCAAAGAAATTTCTCGCTATAACAGCAATACTGTTTGCAATCAGCCTTCTTTGGGCAAGCCAAATCACACCTGCCCAAGCTTATACGCTAACCATCAGTATCGCCACAGACAAAAGCATCTATAATGTTGGAGAAATAGTTCAGACAAACGGAAACTTGACGTTGGATCTTGTTCCAGTCTCTGGAGCCCTCGTAGCACTTCAAATAAACGACCGAGCCCTGCCTTATGTCTTTAGAACCTTGTACACCGGTGCGCCTCCATCTGGACCATGGTACGTAGAAATAACCAGCGCCTACATAGGTGATACCAACGGCAACCCACTAACAAGCCTCAGGAGAGGAGCCCTCTGCTACATCTGGATATACTACCAGAACACGTATGAATACAGCCTAAACGTCACAATAGCTTTCACAATCTACAACGTGAACCAATCACCATTATTCGCCCAAACTCCCATCAGGCAATTACTCCCTCCAGGCACAGGATACTTTGTGGCTTATGCGTGGCAAATCCCAACCGACGCTGACCCAGGCCCTGCGACAATATATGCTAGCGCATTCACAGCACTTCCAATGAACGGTGGAACACCATACAGTCCAGAAAAACACAGCACATTCAACATAACAAAAACAGACCTACCCACAAGTTTAGGAGGAAACTATAACAACCAATTCCAAATTGCAAAAAGAAACTCCAGACTCGGCGATTACAATGCCTATGTCGCATCGTTCTACCAAGGATACATGGAAACGAACTCAACGTCCTACGAAGTTATACTCCTAGGAGACATCAACGGTGACAAATTCATCAACGTAAAAGATGCCGTCTTGCTCAACGCAGCCTTCGGCTCACACGAGGGACAAGACCCCGAATACAACCCGAATGCAGACCTCAACAAAGACACCTACATAAACATAAAAGACGCTGTAATCCTAGGCGCAAACTACGGCAACTCCGCGATTTAATGCCTAGAACAAAATATCAGAATCTTAAAATACAACTACCAACTACTTTCTGCTGAAAAGGAGAAAGGGTAAACATGAAAAGAATAGTTTTCCTAATGCTCTCACTGTTGATCACAATCTCAATCGTCCAAGGAGCAATATCGCCCCGAAAAGTGGCCGCACAAATCCCAACTGAGGTCAAAATTCAGCCTGCAGACAACATTTTCTACACCAACACCACAACCGTCGGAACGCTGTTCACCATAAGCGTGATAGCTGCGAACATTCCAAACCAGATAGGCGGTATGGCTGGCTGGGAACTAGTTCTATCATGGACTCCAGGATTAATCAACTGCACCGCGGAAACACTCAACTATGCCTTTTGGCCAGCTAACAGCGGACCCCTAGTGGCGAGCCCAATGGATAACGTCGTAGGCACGTACCATCAAGCAATGTCCGCCAGAAATCCGTCCAACCCAGTCACAGGAACATACTGGCTAGTCAACGTCACATTCAAAATCGTCGAAGCTCCTCCAGAGGGAGGAACCCTGTCGACTGACCTGACGCTACAACCTGGCCCTGGCCTCACGGCCATCTTAATAGACAAGACTACCACTGAAATCCCTCACGACACAATCAACGGGGCCTACCAATACATATATCCAAGGCCTCCACTTCCGCACATAACATTAAAGGTGACTCCACCAGCCATATTTGATCCTACGCTGGTCCCAAGTCACACATTTGATGTAAACATCACAATCACAAACGCTGTCTACCTTCACGGCTTCAGTTTCAAACTTGGCTATAATGGCACGATATTGGAATGCACCTCAGTTCAGGAAGGCGACCTGCTTCAGAGATTCGGCACAACAATAATGGACTATCAGATAAACAACCCTGAACAGTACACCTTCGTCTCAATAAACCTGACAGATCCGATGGCAACAGCAAGCGGTAACGGAACACTCGCTACCTTGACGTTTCACGTACTAGACATTGGAGAGAGCGCTTTACACCTTTACGAAACTCAATTGTATGATGAGGCAAACAATCTACTGCCCCACACGACATCTGACGGATACTTCAACAACGTATTGATGCCAAAACTTTCCATAGATCCGCCCGTAATAGTGGATCCAACAATGATGCCTGGATCTCTGTTCCAAATAAACATAACCGTTTCAGGCGTTTCAGACCTGTGCGACTTTGAATTCAAACTGACCTACGATACAAACGTTCTAAACGGACTAGGACTACTGGTTTATCCACTAGATAACGAAACTTCATTTGACTTACAATTCAAGGTCAACGATACAATCGGCCAAATATGGGTTCGAATGCAATATTATCCACCAGCAGAACCTTTGACATCAGTTGATCCCGTGACGCTCGTAACAGTGTTCTTCCAAGTTCAGTCCTACGGCGCAACATCGCTACACTTCGAAGACACTGAACTCTCAGACTCTCAAGGCCAGCCAATGACCCACGAAACCGAAGATGGCTATGTAAGCGTCCTCCGTCGCGACGTAGCGATAGTCAGTATTGTTCCTCAATTCACAGAAGTCTACAAAGGCTGGAAACTTAACATCACAGTGGTAGCTAAGAACCTAGGAGACATAGCTGAAACATTCAACGTAACAGCTTTCTGTAACGACCACGAAATTGGAACGCAACAAGTTACGAATCTGGCACCTAACAATACGATTGCACTGCTGTTCCCGTTCAACACGTTGCAACCATGGATTGAGCCATGCCACAACCACACACTAAAGGCTGAAGCCAGCCAAGTACCCTACGAAATCGACACTACGAACAACGTGTTGACAGAAGGACAAATACACGTGAAGCTGCTGGGAGACATAAACGGAGACCGCTATGTCAACATCAAGGACGCTGCAATCCTAGGCCTCGCCTTCGGCTCCAAGCCTGGCGACTCCACTTGGGACCCAAGATGTGACCTTAACCAAGACGGCTACATAAACATAAAAGACGTAGTCTTGCTCGGCGTAAACTTCGGCGCATCCTGTGAATAATCCTTTTTTTTCTATTTTTTTGTCGCCAAGAAGACCTCTGCCGAAAAGTGGCGATTACTGAACCGCAAATCAAATAAATCCATAGCAACCAATAATCTGTCCAAGGTGAGAATTTGAAAACCCCACTCAAACGGAAGAGTGAAATCGTCGCCATTCTGCTCTTAGCTGCTCTATTAACCTTCGCACATCTCGCAAACAACGTTCGTGCTCAAGAATGCAGCGCCATAGTTGAAGTGGCCGCAGAAGTTCAGCCAAGTACTTCATTTAATGTAAGCATCATAGCAGAAAACATTCCGACCCCAGGCATGTACGGATGGGAGTTGATCCTATCATGGACTCCAGGCAAGATCAACTACACTGCAGAAACACTCAACTACGACTTTTGGCCGTCCAACGGCGGACCCATGGTGTCAGACCCAGCAGACAACACCGCAGGCACATACCATCAAGCATTGTCCGCCAGAAATCCGTCCAACCCAGTCACAGGAACATACTGGCTAGTCAATGTAACGTTCCTGCCAATCGCCGGCGCATGCAACTCAACCAGCTTGACCCTTGGTCCTGCTCCAGGTCTTACGTATCTACTAGTCGACAAGACTGCTACTGAAATACCACATCTTTGGGTCAGCGGGAGTACACATATTATACCAGAGTTTCTTGAAACGTTGCTGTTGCCACTACTGATGACTCTATCAGCCGCATCGATGATTCTAGCAGCCAAAATGAGAAAGCGCCAGTAGATCCACTTCTTCCCCCACTTTTTTAAGCATTTTCACCCATTTTCCGATTTCATCTCGGGAATAGGTTCCTTTTTCATATTAAGGCATAAACTTTGGAGATATGGTAGGCATTGTTCTGCAGATTTCTGATGGCAATTGCTTTTCAAGTCACAGGTTTTCGTATGCTTGATAATAGAACGATTCATTCCTATTCAGGAGAGAAGCCAAAAGCATTCAGACTTCACAGGGGGGAGAAGATCACGAAGATCCCTTTCTTCTTGTATGTCTATTCTTGCCGGTCCGGCCTTCTTCCAACCTTACCCCATAGATCGAGACAACCGCTCCTCCAATGAAACTTGCAACTCCAAAAGGCAATGCAGAAGAATAGGGTTGGACATGAACTTGAATTGTCCTACTCAGCTCCATAACACTTGGAGGATCATCCGGATAATGAAGGGACGCACCCGCCGAAATACCGGTGATGTTTGCGACGTACAGACCACTGTGTCTGACCATTCCTCCAGGATTTTCCGCTCCCGTCGCTTGAATTCCAGGGTCGATTAGGCTTCCACTTTGGTCGACTGTAAGATTCGCTTTCATCAAAATGTACTCCCCACCACGCGAGGGGTACCTCATCCATATATAAGTAAACTTTGTCGTATTCCCGTATGGATCGATGACATCCAAATACACTTCAATGTGCCCATATGGGTATGGCGTTTCCTCTCCTGGATCCGGTATCTCGAAGCTTCCAATTTGCCACGATAGATTGATCACAATGTTTACTGTGAGGTTTTCACCAGCCGTGAAGTTTGCCGCAACAGTCCAAGAATTACTTTCTCTTTGAACAACTTTAGCAGGGGTTTCCCATTGATCAAAGTTGATGCTCCCGACCGCCGAAACAGCCAGACCGGCAAGAACAAGGATAAGTCCAAGCCCAGCAAACAGTTTATTCACTCTTTCGCATCCTCAGCACATATTGACTAGTGCAAATTCAGTCTATTAAACTTAGCTTCATAATCAGATAGGACAAAAAGTTCATAAAATGCTTCAATAAAATACCCCGTTGACCATCCGCACAGCGATTACGAAACCGCAAAAGACTGACGTACAGATTAGAATCTTTTTCTGATGCCTTGCAGTCACCCACATACCCTTTCTGTGCACAGCAAGAAAAGGTGTGAGCATGAAAAAGAAATACAAGTATACGCTGGCCACGAGCAACAGAATCGAAGCTGCAAGGTACAAGGGAGGATTACTTCTCAAGGGATCAAAAACGGCGAAATTTATGAAACTCAAAGAGTTCCCCCACGGGTCATTAGTCAAAACAAAGAATGCGATGACCATGGGAATGAAGCTCATAGCCAAGAAAACTCCATCAGCCAACCTGTTCCAAGCCAAGATCCAGATGGTAGAAACCAACTGAAAATCAGGCATTGCCAAGAAAAAAAGCACTGCCACAATGTAAACTCCGAAAAAAACCAGCTTCGTAAAAATCTCAACTATGCCAATCAATGCTTCTTTATCAAAACCCTGTATCTCTCCGCATCTCGGACAGAAGTCCTCATACTTTGTATGTGGATATTCAGATACTGGTTCCAACAACTTCTGGCATTTACTGCAAAACCTTGGAGAACTCCATATCAATCCGCTCTTAGCTTCGGACAGAGCAGACTTTGCTTCTTCCATTTCAGAGTTTAACTCCAAGGCTTTCTCCAGAAACGGAATAGCCTTTGAAGGCTTTCCAAGCGTTAAGAGCCTGACTCCCCTATCGTATTCTTTTTTCGCATCTTCTACGTCGCGTGAAGAATTGGCTAGCACAGAAGTAGATAAAAAGAAATCTCCCATTTAAGTTTTGACCAATACATAAGACAGGCCAGAAACATAGAAGTTAGTTCCAGAAGCTTTAAAAATCTTAGACACTATAATAATAGTGCCGTGGGAGAAGGGCTAGAAGTGAAACTTCGCGTAGAGGTACTAGTATTCTTAGTTCTTCTACTCACAGTTACCTCATTGGCAACGATCGTAAGAAGTGTTGCCGCCAACAATAACCAAGCTCCAATAGCCTGTTTTTCATACTCACCAGAAGTTCCTATGCCTGGAGAAACAATAGCATTTGATGGCTCGGCGAGCTTTGACCAGGACGGCTGGATCACACAGTACACTTGGAACTTTGGCGACGGAGATATAACAAGCCTGTCAGATCCAATAACAACACATGCGTACCCAAGTGACGGAAGCTACACAGTTGAGTTGACCGTCACCGACAACAATGGAGCGACAGGCGTTGCATCTGCTGTAATCCAGGTAAGAACTGTAGTTTTCTTCAGGGTCTGTTACTACGGTACTCTAATCCCAGTCGGAGCAGGTGTAGAAGTAACTTGCTACTATTATAATGGTTCTGCGTGGGCGAAAGCTCCCGCGAGCAACACAGGTATTGAAATAAAATACGACTATATGACTCAGCCAAACTTGGCTAGCAACAGCACGCAAAGATATAGAAACCCCGGCTACACTGCCTTCATTCTACGTTGTGATGCAAGCAATATAGGCTTCGACATTCACCCCTCAACCTGGAAAGTCTATTTCAAGTTTACATGGAGCACTTTTGTAGCTTATTGGCCGAACGACACGACCAGAGTATACTCATACAAACACGGTGTTGCAGAGCCACATGACTACCTTTCGGGACACCAAGCCTACTGGGATCCCACAGCGGCGCAATATGTGATAGGATCAAATGATATCCCTGGACATGGCGTATCCCCAACTGAGTCTCATCCTATAATAGTGGGCATTCTGTGTCCACCACCAGCGAAGACATACAGCTTAACCGTTAGAACCGACCCAGCAGGAATCACCCCGATTTCCGGGGAAGGCATGTATGCAGAAGGCACAAACGTCACATTGACAGCTCCGCAATATGTCAATGTTTCCGCGAATACCCGCTACAGGTTTAGTTATTGGGATGTTGACGGAACATCAAAAGGCAGCGGAGTCAACCCGATAACAGTGCAAATGAACGCAAACCACACAGCAACAGCCCATTACGTCCTGCAATATTCAGTGACCTTCGCCGAAACAGGGCTTTCACCAGATGCGACTGGGACCGTTGTAACCGTAGACAGCACGCCTAAAACTCTAATCGACCTCCCATTTGCTAAATGGGTTGATTGTGGCAATCATATCACCTATTCTTACACTTCTATAGTCTCAAGTAGCACATCGGGCAAGCAGTATAGGCGTAGTAGCGTTGCTGGGCCTTCTTCGCCAATAACCGTCACAGGCCCTGCAACTGTCACTGGCAACTACATCGCACAGTATTTGGTTACTCTTGCCCAGACAGGGCTGGATTCAAACGCTACGGGAATCATTGTAACTGTAAACGGCACGGTAGGGGTGCTGCATAGTAATCTGCCGTATACCTTGTGGGTTGATAGTGGTTCCTCGCTTACGTACTCTTACAATTCTCCTGTTTCAAGTACGGTTTCGGGTAAGAGATTTTGGCTCAACAGTGTTACTGGACCGGTATCTCCAATTACGGTTTCCGCGTCTACAACGGTAACTGGAAACTACGTAACTCAGTATTCTGTTACGTTTAGTCAAACTGGGCTAGACTCAACAGCCACTGGAACCGTTGTGACAGTGAATGAAAGCGCAAAAACATACAGTGATCTGTCATTCACCACTTGGGTCGATAGCGGCTCATCTGTCACGTACTCCTACAACGATGTAGTCTTGAGTTCCGTTGCCGGTAAAAGGTTTAAACAAGTAAGTGTGACTGGCTCCACTTCGCCAATTACTGTAACAAACTCGGTGACGGTCACGGGAAACTACAAGACCCAGTATCAAGTGACGTTTTATCAGACGAGTGTTTGGTCAGATTTCAATGGCACGATAGTAACCGTCGACAGCGTTAACTACAATTATACTGGTCTGCCTGTCCCGTTCTGGTGGGATCAAAACTCCGGCCACAGCTTCTCTTTTTCCTCGCCACTGGTTGTGAACGGCGGCAAAAAGTATGTTTGGAACACCACCTCGGGACTGGCAAACCTCCAAGCTGGAACATTAACGATCACAACTTCAGGAAACTTCACAGGTAACTATATTGTACAAAACTGCATCACTTTCAGCCAGCTGGGAGTTGGCCCAGACTTCAACGGCACAGTGCTTGTAGTGGACGGCACCCAGTACAATGTCACCGACCTACCTGTATGCTTCCCATGGAACGTAGGTTCAGTCCATAACTTTGCCTTCCAATCACCCTTAATAGTTAACGCAAATTCCAAGCAGTATATCTGGACAAGCACAACTGGCTTGTCAACGTTGCAGAGCGGCTCCATAACAGTAACAACCTATGGAAGCGTAATCGGAAACTACAAGACGCAGTATTATTTGACGTTGACAACCAGTCCTTCAGGTGTCAACTCTCCCTCTGGCGCAGGATGGTATGACACTGGAACATACGCTGCTATATCCACTGACGCTTTCGTGGACATAGTTCCGGGTTCTTCGCTTTACAGGTTCAACGGGTGGACGACGGCTGACATGGCCGAGATCACTGATGCGTCGGCGTCAACAACTACAGTATTCATGGACAAGGCCAAAACAGTGACAGCAAATTACGTAACTCAATATTATCTGACTGTGGCTACTAGTCCTTCAGGTGTCAACTCTCCCTCTGGCGCAGGATGGTATGACACTGGAACATACGCTGCTATATCCACTGACGCTTTCGTGGACATAGTTCCGGGTTCTTCGCTTTACAGGTTCAACGGGTGGACGACGGCTGACATGGCCGAGATCACTGATGCGTCGGCGTCAACAACTACAGTATTCATGGACAAGGCCAAAACAGTGACAGCAAATTACGTAACTCAATACTTAGTTACCTTCACTCAAACAGGTCTCGACCCCTCAGCGTCTGGCACAGTTGTCACAGTCAACGGTGCCACTAAAACTTATGGCCAATTACCCTATACTCTTTGGGTTGACTCTGGCGATACAGTCACCTATTCACATAGTAACGTTTCCAGTTCAACAGCTGGAAAGAGATTCATTCTGACAGGCGTATCGGGCCCAGCATCCCCAATAACGGTAACGAGTCCAACAACAGTCACAGGCAACTACAATATCCAATATTATCTGACTGTGGCTACTAGTCCTTCAGGTGTCAACTCTCCCTCTGGCGCAGGATGGTATGACACTGGAACATACGCTGCTATATCCACTGACGCTTTCGTGGACATAGTTCCGGGTTCTTCGCTTTACAGGTTCAACGGGTGGACGACGGCTGACATGGCCGAGATCACTGATGCAACAAGATCACCTACGTCTGTGCTAATGGACAAGGCCAAAACGGTTGTGGCCAACTACGTAGTCCAATACAAGATAACTTTCAGCCAGTCCGGCGTCGGCACAGACTTCACAGGCACTGTTGTGAGGGTAGATGGAAGGGATTACGGCGTCCTCGATCTTTCTGTTTCCTTGTGGTGGGACAAAGACTCCACGCACACTTTTGCCTTCCAATCACCATTAGTGGTTACGTCTAATGCTAAGCAGTACGTCTGGACAAGTACAACTGGCTTGTCAACGTTGCAGAGTGACTCCATGACTGTTTCAGGTTCAGGCAGCGTGATAGGCAACTACAAAACCCAATACTATCTAACGGTCAATTCTGCATATGACTCGCCTACTCCGACAAGTGCATGGTTTGACTCTGGAACGCCGATAGCGGCCTCCGTTACTTCACCATGGTCTGGTCCAGCAGCCACACGTTACATCTGCACTGGCTGGACAGGATCAGGAAGTGTTCCTCCCTCTGGAAGCAATCCAACGGTTTCCTTCACGATAAGTCAGGCCTCAAGCATCACATGGAACTGGAAGACCCAATACTTGTTGGCAGTGCTCACTGACCCTGCTGGATTGAGCCCGCAACCAACAAGAGACCCAACAGGCGAAGCAAGCGGCAGCTGGTGGTACGACGCTTCCACCAACGTCGCCCTAACGGCTCAATCAGTAACGGGTTACACTTTCTACTACTGGGACATCGACGGCACATCCAAGGGCAATGGAGTAAACCCAATTTCAGTAGTCATGAATCAGCCACACGCAGCTACAGCCCACTACACACCTCCAATAACAGTTCACATAAGCCCGCCTTCAGCCACGATTTACTTAGGTAGCTCTGTGCCTTTCACGTCAACGGTTGCAGGAGGAACGCCGTCCTACAGTTACCAGTGGTACATGAATAATAACCCAATTGCTGGGGCAACATCAAGTAGCTGGATCTCCACACCAATGGCAAGCGGTACGTACTTCGTTTACTTGATAGTCACAGACGCCAATCATGTCACAGGCCAATCTGAAACTGCCAGAATCACCGTTAGCGCACTTCCTGTTGGAGGCTACTCAATCTCACTAACTAAGCAAAACTCACCATCACACATAGCAGCCTACACTGCATTGATCGCCTTATTTGGGGCAATACTAAGCCTAGCAAAACGCAAAAGAAAATAACCATTTTTCTATATTCTATTCTAGTGCGTAGCGTCTATTCGGAGCTTTTACTGATGAAAGTGAAAAATAAAAAAGGTGAAACCGAAAAGTTTGGTCACAATAAAAGACTGATCTATGTGGCTATTACAATCATAACTATATTAATTCCAGCAGTCTTTTTCTTCTTCTTTTTTCCTAATCAACCAAGCCAACCGAAAGCTGCGATAATAGATCAGTTAAGTAGTTCTCAATTAGCCCCTGCTATTCGCCACCCAAACCAAACATTCATAGAAACAGCAAAAGAATTGTTATACAAGCGTTTTTCAATTGTCGACTACTACTCAGATAATGCAACGGTAGACCAGTATGAGCGTCTATCATCCGCAGGTTATAGACTGATAATTTGGAGAGCACATTCAGCATTAGACCTAAATTCAAAATATATTGCAACATCCACCTCTGACAAATACGGCTTAAAAAATTACGACCAATACCTAGAAAATGGACAACTCACCTTGTGTAACATAACTGGCGACCCCCACTTGTACTTTGGGATAACCCCAAAATTTGTTAAAGAACTTATGAGTGGAAGATTTGAAGACACCGTGATTATTTTGATGAGCTGTAACGGATTAAAAGACGGGTATTATAAAACTGCAAACGCCTTTGAAGAAAAAGGCGTGAAAGTGTTCATAAGCTGGGATGGATGGATCAACCCCTCCGACAATGACCATGCGATCACCCTTCTTCTTCAGTACTTAATTAACGAAAATAATACCGTCAGCGGAGCTGTCGGTAAAATACCTCTATACTTTTCTGAATGGGGGCAGAGTCAACTATGCTATGATCCACTTAGCTCTGAAGTTGCAGACTATCGCATTCCAAATTATAAACAAAACAACGTCGCAAGCAATGCGAGACTTGCGGCAATCGCAACTTTAAGAAGACTAAAACCCAAAAAATCGGAGTATTTTAGAATCGAGTTGGGCTGAACTGGCTCGTTAAATGCTTCAGCCGCCTCGAAACGGTGACATATAGTTGGTTTCGGAGAGCATCGCCTGTTAGGCTGATCTTCTGTAGTTTCCTAATGTCTTCTGCTAACTCTTTGTCTTCCAAAGTTTCACCTATCCACTTTTCAAAGTCTCCGCGGTAAAGGTGAAACTCGAGGGACTTCACGTTCACTTCGTTTATTTTCTCCACAAATTCCTTTAGGGATGCCGCACTTACGCCTGTGTAGTTTCCAATAGACGTGAAGAAATAGAATGCCTTTTCTCGGGGAAATGTTTTCAAGCTTTTCGGAATGTTTTCGATATTCATGGCGGTTCTGTTTCCTTATATTGCACGTTCCTCTTATAAATGTAACTTGTCTGCGTCATTAGTGATTGAAAACGGGGTTTCCTTGAACTTTTTGGTTACTATTGAAGTGCGGATTCTTAGAACTCCGGGCAGGGGGGCAACTGAATTGGCGATGAACGCGTGCAGACCTTCTTGATTCTCGGCAACCACCTTTGCCATTATCAGCAGTTCTTCTGAAAGGGAAGCGTAGACTTCTAAGACTTTGGGCGTCTTGCTCAGTTCTTCAGCAACTCTTTCGCTTTCCTTTGGATCCGTGTAAATCGTCATTAGGGCAGTGATGCTTTTCAGTCCAGCCTTTTCACCGTCGACCACAGCCGTATACTGCTTGATTATTCCGTGCCGTTCCATCTTTCTTAATCTGTCGTAGACTGTTGAGTGCGCTATTCCCAAGCGCTTTCCAATATTCACGTAAGTCTGTCTTGCGTCCTCCTGTAGCGCTTTCAGGATCTTCAGATCGGTGGCATCCACAGTCAAAGCATCATTCTTGATCTTCAATGTCAGCCGTACCTCTTTCCTTTGTGATAATTGTTTGAAACTGAATTTATTGTTTGTTGTCGGAAGAATGTAGGATTTTCAGCTTTTTCCCGTAAAAAGTCCGCCCGGGTACTTGTCGGAAATTTGTCGGCCACTAAACCATTTTGGCTACGATTCTTCAGCAAATGGACAGCTGCACCTACATTCTTGCGAATTAAGTGACAAATAACTTTAAATTTGTGGTCGCCTACTAGACTATTGTTCTAGAAGATTCTATCAGGTGGTATTGACAAGATGACGAAAATGCCTACGGTTTGGGAGATTCTAAAGGAATTCAAGAACCTGTGCAGGGGGCGGGGTTGGAAGATTTCTGAACACGAAGATTGGGTTGAAATTAATGATGAGTACCACAATTTTCTCTGGGCCAGAGACGTTCATCCTTCTTCCTTCAAGAAGATAGCTGCAAACAGAAAATGCGTCGTTCGAGAAGGCTTTGGTTACCGCGTCGTTGACGCTTCATACACGGCT
>Ga0315279_10001637_pt1 | contig 36595 bp, 44 predicted proteins | sample YL17G06_20_MG_FD_203694 | JGI IMG/M metagenome (GOLD analysis project Ga0315279, IMG submission 203694) | Sediment microbial communities from Yellowstone Lake, YNP, Wyoming, USA - YL17G06_20 | ecosystem: Environmental > Aquatic > Freshwater > Lake > Sediment | place: USA: Wyoming | collected...
CCATGAATCGACAGTGCGCAATATAGTCCCGGTGCAGCACCGTCCTATTCCTTTCAATTCCCTCTTATTGGGATTTGTCCATGAATCTTTTGGCATAGTTATCGGTGGGAGTGGGTAAGATGAAGACCTTTCAATTCCCTCTTATTGGGATTTGTCCATGAATCATCCAACTATCCGTAAACTGCAGCTGCAAGAACTGTTCTTTCAATTCCCTCTTATTGGGATTTGTCCATGAATCCAAAACATAAAGGCAAACTATGGTACACCCTGATAAGGATACTTTCAATTCCCTCTTATTGGGATTTGTCCATGAATCTGGACTGATGGCTCTTGCAACAGCAATAGAAGTTTGCCTTTCAATTCCCTCTTATTGGGATTTGTCCATGAATCAGACTGGAGTTATGTCCGCATGACAATAATCAGTAGTAACTTTCAATTCCCTCTTATTGGGATTTGTCCATGAATCATCTAGGTACCCTTATTGATACGCATTGGACTTTAGACTTTCAATTCCCTCTTATTGGGATTTGTCCATGAATCACACCACAGACTTTGTAACCCACACCTTCACACACACATGCCTTTCAATTCCCTCTTATTGGGATTTGTCCATGAATCTTGATCGGTTTGGTAGATTTCGCTTTGCGACCATTCGCTTTCAATTCCCTCTTATTGGGATTTGTCCATGAATCTATTCCTCCAATTGGTGACCTTATCCGCTTTGCAGTAAGCTTTCAATTCCCTCTTATTGGGATTTGTCCATGAATCCTCCTTTTGCTTCCCATAATCCTTCTTCCTGTGCACTCTTTCAATTCCCTCTTATTGGGATTTGTCCATGAATCAATCGTTTAATGCCACACTGAAGACAAACCCTATAACTCACTTTCAATTCCCTCTTATTGGGATTTGTCCATGAATCGGGTTAGGTCTCGATGCTTGGGAGCGTTTCGTGATCTACTTTCAATTCCCTCTTATTGGGATTTGTCCATGAATCCATAGCAACAAACTGGTTTTCAACAAAGTCTTTCGCTCTTTCAATTCCCTCTTATTGGGATTTGTCCATGAATCAAACTGCGAGGTTTTGAGCGAGAAATTCGCACTGTGCTTCTTTCAATTCCCTCTTATTGGGATTTGTCCATGAATCAGCCAAAACACTCAGCCTCCACACTCAAAACTGCTTTACTTTCAATTCCCTCTTATTGGGATTTGTCCATGAATCATAACTTTTAATGTTGCTTAGAACTTAACAATATGCACTCTTTCAATTCCCTCTTATTGGGATTTGTCCATGAATCAACATAAAAATAGAATGTGAAATGTGGCGCAACCTATGGCTTTCAATTCCCTCTTATTGGGATTTGTCCATGAATCCATCCTGAACAACTCCATGAATATAAGAGGAAATATTACTTTCAATTCCCTCTTATTGGGATTTGTCCATGAATCACGCTTGTGTTGAAGCGCATATACGTTAAACCACTGCTCTTTCAATTCCCTCTTATTGGGATTTGTCCATGAATCAAAGAAGCTAATGAAAAACTACCATTTGAGTCAGGTAACTTTCAATTCCCTCTTATTGGGATTTGTCCATGAATCTGAAATGAAAATGGAGATAACTAAACCAAACCTAATACTTTCAATTCCCTCTTATTGGGATTTGTCCATGAATCTACTCAGGATCAGCTTGGTGCTACTACTGTTGCCGACTTTCAATTCCCTCTTATTGGGATTTGTCCATGAATCAGGGCAAGACGGCCGGCGAGGCCTTGAGGCTTTACCACTTTCAATTCCCTCTTATTGGGATTTGTCCATGAATCAAAACATAAAGGCAAACTATGGTACACCCTGATAAGGATACTTTCAATTCCCTCTTATTGGGATTTGTCCATGAATCAGAGTTCATAGACATAAGCATACTGAAAGAGCTGCTGGCTTTCAATTCCCTCTTATTGGGATTTGTCCATGAATCCAACAAGATTAACAGGCAACTATGATGACTGCATGATCTTTCAATTCCCTCTTATTGGGATTTGTCCATGAATCAAACTTCAGAAGCGACTTGAACGAAGTAAACACTGGCTCTTTCAATTCCCTCTTATTGGGATTTGTCCATGAATCAAACAGCTCGCGGATGCTGTTGCTGTTCGTGATACTTCTTTCAATTCCCTCTTATTGGGATTTGTCCATGAATCAGATCTACGTGAGAATAAGGGAACATTTCAAGGCATACTTTCAATTCCCTCTTATTGGGATTTGTCCATGAATCCAAAATAGCAAACGATGCCCATCACACCGTTCTATTTCTTTCAATTCCCTCTTATTGGGATTTGTCCATGAATCATTGTGGAAGCGGAGAAGGCTTTTCGGTAACTACGCACCTTTCAATTCCCTCTTATTGGGATTTGTCCATGAATCTTGTACACGGAACATGCTTCTCGCGTTTATGATGAGGCTTTCAATTCCCTCTTATTGGGATTTGTCCATGAATCACGAGAAACAAGCAAAAGCCAAAGCATGGAGATGGATTCTTCTTTCAATTCCCTCTTATTGGGATTTGTCCATGAATCCAGTAGCGAGCGTTTCCTGTAAAGGTGACTTGAGCTTTGACTTTCAATTCCCTCTTATTGGGATTTGTCCATGAATCGAACCAAGGGAGCAAACCGCCAAAGCAAACGTGTCAACTTTCAATTCCCTCTTATTGGGATTTGTCCATGAATCAGATACGCTATGCCAAGCTCCACCTTGCCAATAGCCAACTTTCAATTCCCTCTTATTGGGATTTGTCCATGAATCTTCGGATAGCTCTAAGAGTTTAGAGGGGACATCATTAACTTTCAATTCCCTCTTATTGGGATTTGTCCATGAATCAGGCAAGCAATCGTTAGAGAAAGCCTTCGACATTTTTATCTTTCAATTCCCTCTTATTGGGATTTGTCCATGAATCGTTCAGATGCGACTTGCTTTTCCGCACTACAAAAGGATCTTTCAATTCCCTCTTATTGGGATTTGTCCATGAATCCGACCCGTTATATGTCGCTTTCGCGCATTCTAGACTATTCTCATCATGCATGCTAATATGTATTGTCGATTATCATTCAACTGTAGTTTTATTTATAAAGACAATCGAGTGATATTCTCTGTGATGGTCAAAGAGATTGTATTTCCTTTCAGACATTGAACATAAGAATCTGCTATATCATCTTCTGCCCACAGCGAGAGAAGCCAGCGTGAGCAAAGAGCTCAGAGGTTGGAGTTGGCATCAGCCGCCTTTGAAGCCCTATTTTGACGACGTGAAGCTGCCGATGTATGATGTGAGCTCTAAGTATTGTCCCACAAGCCGCGATGTGTACTTGCGGAATGTTGAGAAGGTGCATGGTGTTATGAGTGGCAGGATGGCTCTTGGTAAGCTTATGCACGGTTTGGTGAGCAATAGTTTGCAGGCGTTTCTGCAGAGGCGCAACGTGAGCTTTGATGATTGGTGGAAGACGATCAGGTGGGGCGAGATCTGTGAGAAGCCCGAGAACGCTAAAGGCTATTGTGCGAAAGCTTGGGAGTTTATGCAGACGATGTGTGAGGCGAGGTATGCTGAGGTTTCGAGTAGGCAGCCTTATGCTTCTGAGTTGGATTTGATGGCTTCTGCGGTTCCGTTTTTGATTGAGCACAAGATTTCTGGTGAGCTGCTTGGCTTAAGCGGCATACTAAGTCTGGATTGCTATGATTATTTGCGGGCGATCATGTTTGATTTGAAGGTGACGGGAAAGCCTGAGGATTGGCACAGGCTCTATTCTGTTGGCTACGCGCTTGTGTTTGAAAGCGTTCATGAAGTGCCTGTGGACATTTGCTGTACGGTTTACCTGAGTTTTGACGATGGCAAGCTTGGTGTTGATAGGGATTTGTTCTTTGCGAATGATGAGCTTCGGAGCTGGTGGATTGAGGAGCGGGATAGGAAGCTGGAAATCGTGGCGCAGAAGAAGGATCCGGGAAAACCTGAGCAGTCGCAGTGCAAGGAGTACTGTCCATACTTCAACGCTTGTTATGGGTAGCTGGTTTCTATGAGGATTTTTCTTGATGATTTCGGCATCTTCTTGGGGGTGAAGAGAAACCGTTTCGTCGTCAAGAAGGGCGACGAGAGGAAGGAAATCGTGGCAGACGATGTTGACTCGATAATATGCTGTTCGTCAGGTGTGGCTTTTTCGGCCAGTGCCTTGAACTTGGCGGTTGAGAATAACATTCAGGTTGTCTTCGCCAGTTATCGAGGATGGCCTTATGCGGTGTTGATGCCTGCTTCGATGACTGGCTCCGTGCGAGCGCGTAGGGAGCAGTTCATGGCTTACAATGATGAGCGCGGTTTTGTTTTGTCCAAGAAGTGCATCACTGGGAAGCTGGTGAATCAGGCTAACTTTTTGAAGCTTATGGCTAAGAACCGGCGCCAGACCGATCCAGATTTGGCTGAGAGACTTTACGGGTCGGGCAAGTTGATTGATGAGGTGAATGAAAGAATCAGCAGGGAGCAGGGTTCCAATATTGATGAGAAGCGTCAGCAGTTGATGAATTTGGAGGCTGAGGGCGCTCGGTACTATTGGGATTCCATCCGGCAGATTTTGCCTGCTGAGTTGGGCTTCACGGGAAGGGAGACTAGAGGTGCTCGTGATCCTTTCAATGCGATGCTGAATTTTGGTTACCAGACGATTTTGTTTCCTGAGGTTTGGAAGGCTGTTAGCTATGCGGGTTTGGATTTTTATGCGGGGTTTCTGCATGCTGACAGGTCTGGGAAGCCTTCGCTGGTTTTGGATTTGATGGAGGAGTTCCGCCAGCAGGTTGTTGACAGGACTCTGGTGGGTTTGATCACGAAGGGTGTCATTAAGCCGAATGAGATTTTGGCTGCTGAGGCTGTTGAGGAGGGGCGTGTGTTGAGTAAGGATGTGATTAAGGTTTTGTTGGCTGGTTTTCAGGAGCGTCTGGATTCTGAGGTGATGTTTAACGGTCAGAAAGGGTCGATGAAGAGTTTTGTGCATCTGCAGGCTAGGTGCGTGACTCGCTTTCTTCTGCATGAAGCGGATTACGTGCCCTTCACTCTGGGATGGTGAACGTGTTTGAGGTACGTTGTGATTTATGATATTACGGATGATAATCTGCGGGTTTTGGTTGCTGAGACATTGAAGGATTATGGCTTGCAGCGGATTCAGTACAGCGCTTTTTTTGGCGGTCTGCGGCGGGATGAGTTGAATAGTCTGCTTGTGGATTTGAAGAATTTGATCAAAGATTTAGTTGAGAATGTGCAGTTGTATCCCATTTGTGACAGTTGCTTCAAGGGGAGGAAAGAGGTCGGCAAACCGAAGAAGTATGAGCTGAAGGAAGAGAAGGACAAGGTAGCATATTTCTGATGGGAGTGACGCAAGGTTTATGTATGCATTTGATATCATTTGTATACGGTGATCTGTGTTGACACTTAGGCCACTGGCTGTGAGGATACCTGCAGAAGTAGAGAAGGAGTTACTTGAGATTGTCGAGAAGGAAGGTTTGGATAAGGCTACGGTTGTACGGAATCTTCTTGAGATGGGAATTGTTGAGTGGCGGAAGCAAATGTCATTAGATCTTTTGCGTGAGGGAAAGGTTACGTTTGCTAAGGCTGCTGAGTTGGCGAAGCTTTCGCTTTGGGAGCTTGCGAACTTGGTCAAGCAGCGGAACGTGGAATGGGTTAGGTTTACGCCTGAAGAGCTTGAGAAGGAATTTCGCGAAGGGTCGGCGGCGAAGCGTAAGTGAAGCGGCTTGTTTTCAATTCTACACCGTTGATCTACTTGACCAAGGTAGGGCTGAGTGAGGTTTTTGAAAGTTTGAAAGCTGAAATGTTGACGTCGCTGAGTGTGAAGAGGGAGGTTGTGGATGAGGGGACGCGTAAAGGTGTTCCTGACGCTGTTGTCTTGGAGAAGTTGTTTGAGAGAGGAGTTTTTCGTGTTGTTGAGCCTGAGGATAAAGGTTTTTTGTCAAGGTTGCTTGAGACGAAGGGTCTTCATGTGACTGATGCGGAGGTTTTGGCTCTTGCCCACGAGTGTAAGGGTTTAGCTGTGATAGATGATGAGGTTGCGAGAAAGACAGCTAAGGTTTATGGGATAGCTTACGTGGGTTCTCCGTATGTTTTGTTGAGGGCTGTTTCTGAGAGGCTTATCAAGAAAGAAAGGGCTAGGCAGGCTGTGAATGAGATGGTTTCTGCGGGTTGGCGGTGCAGTGTTGAAAGTTATGCAAAGATTATTGAGCTTCTAGAGAGGGTCAAGGGTTAGAGAGTGAGTAAGTTTAGGGATGAATGGTTGAAACGGAAGCAGCGGTTGCCTATTGCTGATATTGCAGAAGAGTTTGTTTCCGTGACCGACATCAAGCATTATATCTATTGTCCGAGGTTGGTGTATTTTGATCGTGTTTTGCATGCTACACCTGTTTTTGGTTCGCAGCAAGAGGACAGTAAGGAGTTGCATGAGGATTACGTGCGTAAGGAGCTTAGGCGTAAGGATGCGGTTTATTATTCACCAGAGTTTGTCGGGGCAGAGAAGCTGTTGTTCACTTCGCTCAGCTCTAGCGTGCTTGGGTTGCAGGGGAATGTGGACTGCATAATTAAGACGGTTAAGGGAGAGTACACTCCTGTGGAATATAAGAATATGAATTCTGATGGGGGCAGGGTTTGCATGGACCACAAGTATCAGCTGGTCGGCTACGCGCTGCTCGTTGAAGAGAACTATGGCACTGTCGTCAGGCGCGGCTTTGTGGATTATATTCCTGAAGCGTTGATTTTGCAGTTTGAGATTACTCCGACGATGAAGAGCCACGTGAAGAGGGTCTTAGGCCATATCAAGAGGATCATTAAGGATGAGGAGCTACCACCGATACGCGTGGCCAAACAGAAATGCAGTGGCGGATGCGGACACAAGCAAACGTGTCAGCAGTCTTGAATCCTTAGACTATGATCTTAGAGCTGTTCGAGGTCTTTTAGGTCTATTGCGACGTATCCTTTGTTGCGGAGGGCTTCTTTTTCGGCGATCTTCTTTGCGATGATGCCGTAGTTTTCGGTTTTGCGGGGCCACTGGAACAGTTCGGCCTTGGTTTTCAGGTTTGCAATGATTCTTGTGCAGTCTTGTTTGTTGAGTGTGCTCCATTTGGTTTCGAGGAATGTTGCGGTTTTTTTCTCTTCGTCGGTGGCTATGAGGTCTATTTCGGTGTCCTTGAACCACCACTTTCCAATTGTCGTGAAACTGAATGGTAGCGCGTTTCTTGTTTTCATTTCTGTCAGGATTTCTAATGCTGTTTGTTCGAATGTGTGGCCTAGATAGGCGTTGTAGTCTTCTTTGATTTTGGCTAGAACGTTGTTCGTGTTTCCTGTTTCTAGTTCTGTCTTGTTTGGGAGGACGTATTTGAACCAGAATCTTAGGTAGTTGTCGGCTATGGTGTATTGTCCTTTTCTGGGTTTGGCTCCTATGGGGTATGTTCTTTTGATGAAGCCTAGATCTTCGAGTACGCTGGCGTATTTTGAGAGCATGCTTTTGTCCATGTTTGTCTGGTTGAGGATTTCGCCGTAGGTGTTGGCGCCTTGGGCTATGGCTTTCAGAATTGAGGAGTAGTTTCGCGGTTCGCGGAGTTCTTCTCTGAGGAGGAATTCGGCTTCCTCGTGGAGGAATTCGCCTTTCTGGAGGATTTTTTGTTCTACGTTTTGCCAGAAGCTTAGTTCTGGGTCGAATTTCTGCAGGTATGCTGGGACTCCTCCTAGACAGCCATACACGTGCATGAGTGTTTCAATAGCGTATTTTGGGTAGAAGGGTTTTAGGTGGAACAGTTTGAGCGGGTCAAGTTTCCATTGGGCGGTTCTTCTGCCGTACAGGGGGCTTTTGTAGTCTAGGACTTCGGTTTCCATCATCGCTATCGATGAGCCGAGAAGGATTAGCATGGTGCTTGTGTCTTTGAGGTTTTGGTCCCAGATTTTCTGGAAAACTGAAGGAATGACATGGTTTGCCTCAATAAGCATAGGAAACTCGTCGATTATTATGATTGTACGTTGACTCTCGTTCCACTTTGTGAATTCTTGGAACAGTTCAGTCCAGTCTCTTATGGCGAGTTTTGCGAAGCTTTCGTCTTCGAGATAGTTGCTCATTCGCTGTTTCAGTTCTTGTATTAGTTCGGCTTCGGGTCGGCGGTCGACCAGAAAGTAAATGTGAGGCTTGTTTCTTGAGAATTTTAGGGCCAGTTCGGTTTTGCCGACTCTTCTTCTGCCGTATATGACTACTAGTTCGGCACTTTTTGTCTTGTAGTGATTTTCGAGAAACTGAAGTTCTTGTTCGCGGTCTGCGAATAGTTGAGGCATAAGTATGATACTCGTGTTTCAACTATTTAAGCCTAACAGAAGCAAACGAAGAGACATGCATGATTACGAGGAAGCATCTAGAATGAGCCGTTATCGCCTATACGAGTGGCTAAACAGAAGTGCAGTGGCGGGTGCCGACACAAACAAACACGCCAACAATAACCGTGTCTGAGTCCTTTCTGGTAACATCTGCAGAAGTCTTAAAAATGAATTCACACTAAACTATCACGATATGCAGGAGGATGACTCTTTGATGTCACAGGTTGTTTTGCTACGTTATTTCATGGATTTTGGGTTGATGAAGGAGGAATTACGGTGATTACGGCCATTGCGAATCTTGCGAAGGGATGGACCAAGGGAGAGATCGCAGCTTTAGTGGCCCGGAATGACGCGAAATATGTAATCACGCTAGGAATAGAGATCGTCGATAAAGGTTGGCAATACTCGGGAGCTAGCTTGGAAGAAAACAAGGGTTCAGAACAGTTTCTTTACGGAGATTCGCCTCATTGGCCAGGTCTATTTGTCACAGGAAGATTATCGCAAACAGACATCAAGAAAGTGAAAAAAACACTTAAGACCTTAAAGGACAGACAAGCTACGGCAGACTCGATCACTAAGGCTGAGAATGAAATTGCAGACTTTCAAAGAAGAAAAGTCAGCTGGATTAGTCGTGGAACAATACTTTCAAGTGATGATCTTTTGGCACGGCTTTCCCCCGCAAGGAAAGAAGCACTTACTTTCATCAAAGAACTGGTCAATGAAAAGATTGAACTTATCACTGTTGACATCCTTAAGGCGATCGAAGGATTTGAACCCAGAAAAGGTGAGCCTGGAGAATTGCTACTTACGTTCAAGTTCAAAGATGGTTCAACGGAGTATTATGCTGGAGAAGTCCAAGAATACCGTGAAATATTCAAGAATGCAGTGACACGTCCTCGGAAGCGTTCCAGTGGAAAGAGAAAGGGGGCGACCGTATGCACAGTATGCAATAGACAAGCTTTACAGGGTGTTTTTGAACATCCCCCTCTTCCGTTCTTTACTTTAGACAAACCGAACTTTGTTCCATCAGGAGACCCTTCGCTCGGATTCCAAGTCTTTCCATTATGTTCGGATTGTTATCTTAACCTGAGACTGGGACAGGCTTTCATTGAGCAGAATTTGGATTTCTCTATACCTAATTCGAAAGGAAAGGGATCCGGCCTTAGGTTCTGGCTGATACCAGTGTTAAGCAATACGCCCTTTGTACAAGACTTTCTGGATGATCTAAGTCGTGGTGGAGTATATCTAAAGAACCTGAGGAATCTTTGTGGAAAAATGGAACTCATCAACAAACTGGATACTCAAGCGGGTGCATTTGAAGCGTTCCTGAGTTTTGCAGCCATTTTCTACACCCTGGATAAACAGGGTCATATGAGGCTAATCTCATCCGAACAGGGGATTTTTCCTAGGCGACTTAGGCAACTTGTAGAAGCAAAGACACAGATTGACAAACTCTATCCTTTTCCACGGGAGCGCATTCGTTTCGGTTTCCCATTGCTTAGAGACTTCATAGAGAGCCCCAAGACTGAAGGCTGGCATTCCCAAGCTGCTGCGATTCTGAGCAGCATCTTTCTAGAAAGAGAATTGGATTCCGAGTTCATCTGGAAGCTGCTCGCTAAGAGAGTCAGAGAGAAAACGAAAGGCAAGACCCAGTTGGAGAACCTGAAACACATAGTCTTAAAAGGTCTTGCAGTTATAGATTATCTTGCCCTTCTAGGGCTAATAAATGTACGTTCGGAGAGTATTCGATATATGAACACGCAGACGATATACGGTGAAATGGTAGATGACGTTAGGAGATTTCTGGAATCTCACTCCAAGCTTCTAGCCAATGGAACCTTGAGAGCAGTGTGCGCTGTCGGTATCAGCGTTGGAATTCTGCTAGAAGTTCAAAGAAAGCGTCCTGGCAAATCGATGCCTTTTTGGGGTCGATTGAATAGGCTTGAGCTTGACTTGGATAGAGTTAGAGCCCTCTTTCCTCAAGTCGCAACGAAACTTCAGCAGTACAATGAGCACGGCTACGACCAATTGCTCAGTTTCCTGGGAGCAGAAGAGATTTCGAAACTGGATCCCACTGCAAAAGACTTATCAATGGATCTAATCAGTCTTGTTTTTACAGTGGGTATTTCAGAAGGACATATGATATTCAATTTGACAAAAAAGGAGGGATCTAATGACTGAAAATGAAGCAAGACGATCTGAATTTCTGTTCTGTTATGACGCGAGAATGGCGAATCCAAACGGAGACCCTGACGAGAACAGACCTAGAATTGATCTTGTGACTGGGCGGAACCTTGTGACTGAGTTCCGCTTGAAGAGAACGATACGAGATTATCTGAGAAACTCGATGAACGAACCAATCTTTATGCGAGTGGAGGAAGGCAATGAAGGCGTTCTGAAGACAGTTGAGGATTTGGCTGAGTCTTACATCACAGAGGTCAAGAAAGGAAAAGGGACACTTAAGGAGATTGATCGAGAGAAGTTGGTTGGCGACCATATAGATGTGAGATTGTTTGGTTTGCTTTTTGCAGTAGAAAGCATGCATTTCAAGCAAGTCGGTCCAGTGCAATTCGCAATTGGACGATCACTGAACAAGGTCCACGAACTTACCATAAGGATGACCAGAGTAGTCCCAACGCGTGAAGAAGCGAAGGCAGGGACCTTCGGAGAAAAGTCGGTCCTCCGATATTCTTTTATCGTTTTCCATGGTTTTCTGAATGATCTAGTGGCAAGACAAGTAAAACTATCTGAAGATGATGCGCAGAAAATGATGAAGGCTATGTGGGTCGGTACCGACGAGCTTTCAACAACCTCAAAGTTTGGACAAAGATCGAGACTATTGCTCAGAGTAAATTACTCTAAACCATTTGCTTACATAGGCGATCTTGACAGGTATTTAGGTTTGGAAAAAGCGAGCGGAAACGTAGATCTAGACAAACTCGAAGATGTTTCTCAGTGTCTTCTCGATGTACAGAATTTGTTTAATGTTCTGGAAAAGAACAAGGACTGCATATCGAGAATCGAATATGCGTCAAGCGATGAGCTACGTTGCACTTCAGGAGAGAAGACTGACAATTTCGAGAAGCTGTTCAATGAATGGTCAACTAAATCTGGAGTAAAGACATCTAATCTCTTCGGAGAATGGCACAAAGGCTGATTCGTTGAGTGACCTTCTGATCTTCGATGTGTGGGCTCCATTCGCCTATTTTCGCAAAGGATTTACTACGACGACGGCCTTGACCTATCCGTTCATGCCCAGAAGCGCCGTGGAAGGATTAGTGGGGGCCATAATTGGCTTAGAAAGCGATAAATATCCTGAGACGCTGGAACGGGCAAAGATCGCCGTTAGACTCGTGAACAAAGTCAAGAAGATTCCCTTTTCGATGATGCATACGCACGTTGACGCATGGAAAGAGTTTGCGGCCTACTTGAAAACAGGCTCGATGCATATTAGTCCAGACAGGTTCCGTGCACGTGTCAAGCTGGAATTTCTGCAGGATCCAAAGTTCAGGATCTATTTCAGCCACACTTCCGACGTTCAGAAGAGTGTGCGGGAGAAGCTGAGAGAACACGAAACAGTGTTTACGCCTTATCTGGGAACGAGCAGCATGATAGCGAACTTCGAGTATATCGGTGAATATCCCTGCATAGCTATCTCAGCTAGGGAGCCAGTGCGCGTTTCTAGCATAATACCGTTCATCAAGGATGCGCCCAAAATCCACATTGAAAATGGCATGACTTACGCTTTTGAACAGAACATTCCCATTCATATTACAGCAAGCCGTGAAGTTGTAGGATTTTTCAACGCGGCATACAGCCCCCTTGGATCAGAAATCAAGGTCTCAGGGGTAGAGGTTCAAGCCATAGATACAGGTCAAGGTCAGGAGCATGTCATCTTCCTTCCAACTGAAATCCCATCCTAAAAGGTATCTAGTCGAGCACCTTTCGAAGGTAGCTGAGACTTGTAGACACCTTGCGCCGCCTGAAGCCTATTCAGTTGAACTAGACCCAACTGAAGTCCGAGAGACGCTACATATTATTGGCGCATCTCATGATGTAGGAAAAGCTACGAAATACTTCCAAGAGTATATTCATTCTGGAAAGGTCACTTCACCATTGCTGAAATCTCACAGTTACCTTTCCTCATTATACGCCTTTTATGCTGCCTCACGAGCAGGGTTCAAACTCGGCGTTCTTCCGACATTCGCACAATTGACTGTGATGAGCCACCACGGAATTCTTCAAACGCCGACTTTGGCAGCGGCGAAGCTATTCGAAGCCAGAGACCTGCTTCGAAGACAAGCCGAAGTAATCCAACATGTTGAGGAGCTGGACTCCGCACTGTGCAAGATGCATTTGCCACCTTTCTCCGAATTCATGAACGAATTCGGCAGGGACGACGACAGACCAATAATGAATCCTATAAAAGCCATCGCTCAATTGTCGAAGGAAAACCAGCGTTCATTCAGCGAACCACTGCTTCCAATCTTCACGATAAACCTGAGCCTTTCAGCTCTCGTTGATTCAGACAGAATGGATGCTGCTCAGCTCAATTTTCCAGAAAGGGAGGCGATTCAGACCCAGTCTGTCGAAGAGCATGTCAAGGATTTGTCCGAGCACGCCAAGCAGACTAGGAAGGCAGACTCGAATGTAGTCGAAGGTCGTGACTTGCTGTTTGAGATATTGTCAAGAAGGGCTTCTGAAGTGCCCTTAGACGGTCCGAGAATTTTCTCAATCACTGCACCGACAGGCTATGGAAAAACCCTGGCAGGGCTCAATTTTGCACTTAAGCTAAGAGACAGGTTAATTTCCAGAAACTTCAGCCCACGCATAATTTACGTCGCGCCATTCTTGAGCATAATTGATCAGAACATTGATGTCATTCGTCAGGCGCTGAAAATAGGACTGAAACAAAGTAATCTTCTGCTGGCACATCATCACCTCGCAGAGATGAACTATACTGAAAAAGAAGACGAGTTCAGTACACTTGACTCTGAGCTGTTGATAGAAGGCTGGAACTCAGAGATAATCGTGACAACCTTCATCCAGTTTTTCTATAGTATACTCGGCATCAGAGCTTCACAGCTTCGCAGGTTCCATAATCTTGAGAACGCCATAGTACTGCTAGACGAAGTGCAATCTATACCTCACAAATACTGGAGACTTGTTCGCGATGTGATCTGCTTCCTCTCAAAGCAAATTAGAACCTTCATCATACTAATGACAGCAACCCAACCTCTGATATTTGATCAGAACCAGATTGAAGAACTGGCCAAGACCTTTCCACAAGCCTATCAGAAGTCGCGAGTGAACCTACAGATCAAAACCGATTCAGGAATCCCAATTGATAAATTCCGTGAAGAAGTGAACGGTTTGATCGATGCTGCACCTTCAAGAAGCTTCTTGTTGGTTATGAACACAATTAGATCAGCTACTTATATATACCATTCATTGAATACAAGCAGAGAGAATTATTACCTATCAGCAAGTTTAGTTCCTAAACAACGGCGCGAGAGGCTGGACAGAATAACTGAAGCCCTTGATAAGCGAGAACCGATCGTTCTGGTCTCAACGCAAGTTGTGGAAGCCGGAATAGACCTTGACTTCGATGCAGCTATAAGAGATATAGGGCCGATCGACTCAATAGTGCAGGTTTCAGGTCGTTGTAACAGGCACGCATTGCGAGATCCAACCCAATCACCCGTCTATGTTTATGACGTTATAGACGATGAGGGTTTAGAGTTTGGGAAGCAGATATATGGAAGTTATCTCATCGAGAAAACTAAGGAAGTGCTCACTGAGAGCCGCATAAAGCTTGACCCTCTTCAACTTTCCTCTGCTTATTATCAGAAGGTACGAATGGGAGCGAGCGAACTGGAAAGCGCGAAGCTACTAGAGTCTATGCACCGTTTGGACTACCAAGGCTTAGCGAATTTTAAATTGATAGACGATCAAGACTCGGTCAGTATCTTTGTAGAGATAGACAAAGAAGCAGAGGATATTTGGCAAAGATATGAAGCGATTCTGAATAGGTCAGAGGGATTGCAGGCTAAAGAAGAATTCCTGCAAATCAGGCAGTCGTTCTACGACTATATCGTTAACGTGCGGGAGAAGGACGTTCACAAGCTCGATAGGGCAAGAGGATTTTATCGGATACCTCATAGCGGGATCCATGAATTCTATGATGCTGAAACAGGATTTAGACGTTAGCGCCAATCTGTCTATTCTGATGCCTCGTAGAATCCAGTGCTGCAAAAGGGGTCTGAAGTTTCAACAACTTAACATCTCCTTCCCAAAAAAGCTCGTCTAGCCCACTCCTCAACAGGGTGGAAGCTGATCGCGATGGTGTGCCGAAAAAGAACCTATGCCCTTAGAGATTTCCTTCAGCGGCATCATGCAACATATCCTTAAGAACTCTATCTGGTTCGTTTCCATCTTTGATCTGAATCATGCTGCCGTCTTCTCACACATAAACCATATACGATAAACTTGTGCAAGTCCCCGCTTACATTTTGGAAACGTGACCGGAAGTACGTCACGTAGGTCCGACATGGATCTATCGCACGAACCAAGGGAATCTGTGGGAGCGTGGTCTATGTCTATAGGCGGTTTTCAGTGTTTCCGGACATTGCGCCCGACAGTAACTGTCCTCTAATATATTCGAGCAGACCAAAATCATGAAGTAACTCCGTTCCGCGACTCGTAATCCTGTAGGCAAAATACTCATTATTGACTGGAACTTTCTCGATCTAGCTGGCCCGCTTCAGTATGCTCAGATGATGAGAAAGCTTCTCGTCAGATTGAAGACGCAATGTTTCTTTTATCTCACTAGATTTCAAGCGATTTGCCGTGTAGCGACACAGGAGAACCGAAAGAAAAGCAACCGTATCCACTGATAAGATGTCAACAAGACTTCTAACAAAGACCACCCCTACAGAACCATTGAGACCCAGCTCTTGCTGTAGTTGTTGTTGCTAGCCCCCAGAAACACCGATCAACAACAACTACCAATATCTATCATCTGGTCAGCTCATACGTTCTCGTAGGCTCTTTTCAGCAGGACTCCATCCTTCTCATACGCGAGCCCCAGAAATCTATATTCAATTCTGCTTTCAGATACCGCTCGCTTGATGAAGCAAATTGCCGTAAGGTTTTTAGGAGAACGATCGTTCTCTGTATAGAACGATTGTTCGATGAGAAACCCTTTTCAGTATCCAGGATTGCGCATCCTCACCTTTTTCTTCAACGAGCCTTATCGTGACTTCTACCTGAGAGAAATAGCAGAACAGGTCAACGTGAGCCCGAGTACCGCGAAGGCATTTCTGGATTACTACAAGACGGCTCGTTTATTGCTGAAGACAAAGAGGGCGAACCTTGTTCTTTTCAAGGCGAACACGGAAAACCCCAGTTTCAGGATGATGAAACTCGGTGTCTTCCTGCTAAAAGCTGCGCCTTTGACAGACTTTCTAGCTGAAAAATACCCTGATTCCTCTGTCGTATTGTATGGCAGTTGTGCTAGAGGCGAAGATGACTCAGAAAGCGACTTGGACCTGCTCATTGTCGGAAAGAAAATCAGACATGTTGACATGAGCGCATATGAAAAACAATTAAGCAGAAGGATTGCATTATTGGTCTATTCAAAGAGTGAATGGGAGGATAAAGCGAAAATGGACAAAGCCTTCTATGAAAGGATTCTCGTAGACGGCGTCGCAATACACGGCACCCTTCCAGTGGTGAAACAACGAAGCTGAACGAGTGCTTTGAGAAAAGACTGCTGAGGAGAGAAAAACCTGATCTCGAAAAAAACACAAGATCGATTCAGGTCGCCGAAGCCAAGATCACTGAGGCACGAAAGGCACTCGAGACCGGTCTGACGGACGCTACGGTCATTCTTGCCTACACCGCGATGTTTCATGCAGCACGATCCATACTCTTCAAGGATGGAATCACAGAGAAAAGCCACGTTTGCCTAGTAGAATATCTGCGGGAAAAATACGTCAAAACAGGACGACTCAGCGAAGGATGGACCAACAGCTTGGATCACATGAGAATCGACAGACATGAAACGCTCTACGGCCTAGAAACAGAGAGCAGCGAGAAGGACGCAAGACACTGTTTGCAGGAAGCAAGAGACTTCATATCAACCGCCAAAACAATGCTTCGAACGTGATGACCCAAGAAACAACCCCCGCAAATTCAGCGTTTAGGACGCCGCCTCAACATCTTCATTACAAGTCCCCCACACGTGACTCTCCTAAGCGCAAAACCAAGTCCTATCCTCACATTGAAATAGGAAATCCTTATACAGTAGTACACCCATCTATTCGGTAAGAGTGACTACACGTGCAAAACATAGTAAAGGTGACTCGCCGAGGACAAACCACCATCCCCGCACAAATCAGACAGAAACTTGACATAAAGGAAGGCGACGAACTACTCGTAGAAGCCACAGACCAAGGAATACTCTTCAAGCCAATTCGCAAACTCGAAGACTGCGCAGGCATCTACGCAAAATACGGCAAGGTAGAAGAAATCAAGAAAGAAATCGACAAGCTCCGAGAGGAATACTAAAGCTTGAAAACAGTCCTAGACACAAGATTCCTCATTGAACACTACTACTCGACCAACACAGAAACCCGACAAAAAACATCCAGAAAACTGCGAGAACTCATCCAACACAAAGACGCTCTACTCCCCACCATAGTCATAAGCGAAACCATCCAAACCGTCTGCCAAAAAATAGGAAAAGATGAAGCCCAAAACTGCTACCAAACACTACTCATAAGCGGACTCCAAATCATAAACCTAACACCCGCAATTGCCAAACAAGCAGGGCTTCTGAAATGCCAACACAAAGGCATGCCAATGGGCGACTGCATCATAGCCGCAACCGCTGTGACCAACCAAGCGCGAATACTCACGGACGACCTTCACTACGACGCGATAAGAGAAACCAAACGCGCGTGGATCTGAGACAGGCCGCTTTTTGCTAGGGCCACTAGTTTTTCTTTTAGCGCCTCATTTTTGCTTCTCTACGAGTCTCGCTGTCCTGAGGATTTCCGCAGCTTGTTCAGCCTTCAGCTTGTGCCTCTTCTCTCCCAGTTCAGCTATTGCCGTCTCAACATCAGCGAATCTGATGTGTTTTCTTCTGAGGCTTTCAAGCAGTATTGTCCACGTGCTCCACGTTTGCAGCCCGAACATCCTAGCCATATCCGAGAGTATCTTCTCGTCAACGATGATCTGAGCTTGCGCCTGCTTCGCAAGGACAAGGGTTTTCGCATCTGCCAGTGACAGGTTTTCGTCTTTTGCCAGCTTTCTGACTACGGAAACTGTGGATTTGGGCAGATCTTCAACCACTATCCATCCTTCTCGCACACCTTTCATGATCAGCCCAGCATCCGCACGCCCAAGCCTGAGTCCCTCATCGACCGCTTCTCTCTTCACTTCAATGACGATTGATACGTAGCCGAAAAGCTTCTTGAGAAGGTGCAACTTACGCACTTGAGCAAGATGGATGAGAGGGCCAGCATCCGAAACTGCTCTCGGCAACGCGCACTATTCCCCGTACCGAGTCTTCAGATAGCTCTTGACGCCCTCAGAATCCCAGTTAACTGGAACGCCTGCTTTTTCCAGCATTTCAAGAAACTCGCGCAAAGACACACCCAAAATTTCAGCAGCACGACCACACGTCAACTTACCATTCCTGTAGAGACCAACAACCCTCCGAGACAACCCATCCTCAATAAACTCCTTCAACAACGTCGACCGCTCAACCTTCTCAAGGGTTTTGACAGCCTCTATCTTCTCCAAATCCCGACGAGAAAGACGCATAGTCACAACAACGCTCTTCTGAGCCATGCAGACCCACATCTAAACAGAATACAATGTAATACATAAACCTTACCGCAACGAAAACCTCAATTCCGCCCAAGAAAGAACCTCGCCGCGTCGAATCCCCTCGTTCTGTTCCCACAAACATGTGCGGGCTCAGATTCGTGGATTTGGATCATAACAGCAGCAAGCATAATCGGCATCATCCTCATTCTAATAACGGGAGCAACACGGCAGAACAGTGAAAACAGCCAAAAAAAGAAGAGAAGATACAGGATTTAGTCATCCGCCACTTTCATCATCATCTTTGACGTCAGTGACATACTCTGTCAGCACTTGGTTCCAGCGCTCAGGGCTAGTTTCGAAGCTCTCCGTCATCGGCAGCAAGTGGATCTGACGGTACACTTCCCGGCAGAAAAGGTAGATCACCGGTGTTTCAAGCGCAAGACCCAGACAGACGCAATACAGGTATCCGTATGTAGCGATCAGCGCAATAGCAGTTGACGGAACCATAACGATCTCAATGGCAGCTCCGGCCAACAAGAGCGGGTTATGAAATATGAGAGGGAGATCTTCAACGAGATCTCGCAGGGATGCTACCAGCGCGCGATACCCCAGGGATAAGCGTTTTCCAAGATTGCGCAAGCGAACAGCACAGCTCCTATGAGCAATTTGGCTTTTAAACCCAATACGATCACCCCCTTTGAATACATAAATCTTCAGAAGCCAGAATACATACTTAAGATTACACTATCTATTAGTTTCTGACTTCAATTCGGAACACGAACAAACCACCCAGAAGTTACAATTCCCCTATTGGAATCTTGTCCTTGAATCAGGCCTCGAATCTTGCTCTTCTCGGCTTCTTAGCCAAGCACAAACCATTTATCAGAGCAGCCGCCGACCATTCAGCAACTGCTTCTTTGTCTACAAAAATAATCGGACAAGTCATTCTCTCTCGAAGACGACTCTCGTTACTCCGAATCCTCCTGTCCTGTTTCCCCCAAGATTGGCAAACTCCGCAAATTTCGCCAGCATGCACGTTGTCCTGTTCCATTCGCCTTCTCTGTCCTTCATTTCATAGGTGACCCAGCCCTTGAACCCCGTCGCCTTCTTCCTCCTCATCAAGGCCAACCATGTCCGAAGCTCATACTTGCTCACACCCACGTTCTTGTCCAGCCAATCCTTGTACGCCAAATACTCCTCCTTGCCAAACCGCCTTCCATCGCTGAACAAGTTCCAACACCTGAGAAGATTCAAGAAAACCTTCAGCACATCGGGAAACATCCAATGATAACCGCACCCTAGACTGGCAAAATACGTAGGCGAATTAAACCAAAACCTGAGTCCACCAGCCGCATATGCTTCTTTCCCAAGATCCTCATAACTCTTGCAGTTCACAGTCAGCGAAGCAATTCGGAAAACCGTGTCAAAAACCATCAGACTATTCTGCTTCTGAAAGAAATTCAGCACCAACGTTGAATATTCGTCCTTCAAAAACCTGAAACTTACGCGACATGGAAACTGCGGATCCAATGTGTTGACCTTCTCACTTCGATCCATCCTCCTGAACCTCAGCGGCGTCACACTGTAAGGCTTTGAAACATTCAACTCATGCAACAGCCCAGAAGCAGCAGGGTCAATCTCCCTGACAACATGCAACAGCATGCCCCGAGCCACATAACCCGTAAAAAAAGGCAAAACCACAGGCTTCTCCGCATACATCTCCAAACCAACCTCAACAGGCAACGTCAATCAACTCCCGCAAATGGGATTAACACACACAATTGAACAAAAGAGCAGAATACTCACTTAAGATTTTTGTCCCCACTACCCTTCTTGCGAAAGTTGCTCAAGCCGCACCGTATCTTTCATAAGAGGGTTTCCTTAAAAGACCGGCGTGTCGGCTGTAACCAATCAAGTAGTATAGTAATTCTCCGCGAGCCTTCACTTCTTCTCCTCAGAGGCTGCCTTTGTTTCTTAGCTCTGAAAGAAAGGCATCAAGAAACTCCTTTACTGTTATTCTGAATTCTTTCAGCTCTTTTGATATGTCGCCGTACTTTGCGTCCATCGCTTCAAAATTGCCGTGTGTTTCCTGCCTAAAACCCTTCAGCTCATCTCGGAAACCTATGAAATAGAGCTTGGCGAATTCTTGGCTCTCCAACGCTTCTTTGTCAACAAGCGAAAGATCTTCAACTTGATAGTCTATCTCGAACCCTGAGTATTTCCTCCAGGCAGGGCGGTAATCATCTTGGTCTTTCCAGAAACATTCAATCTTTGTCACATTGATGCCTAATACGTCCCCGTCTTTCGTCTTTCTGTCGATCTGCCTCAGGAACTCACGTATTCTGTCTTCCTGTCCTTCACAGAAAATCTCAACCTTCGTATCCAAAAGGTTCTTGGCTAAGCCTTTCAAACCCAATTGCCTTGCCACCTGCATGACTAAGGCTTTGTAACCAACTCCCTGAACGATGCCATCTACGACTATTCTGGCCTCAGCCAACGATCAACACCAGATTGTCTTCTTCGCATTTCCAAAGCTGCCATATTAAGGATATAATGTTTGCTACCATAGGATATTAAATTTCTGGTCATATGAAAAGAATTTGCATTATTCTGCGATGAAGAAGAAATGGTCAGAAGAGGAGCATTCCAGTTGGACTCTCTGGACGGCATCATCTGGATTTCACACCAAACTGGGGCATGGTCCAAGTCCGCGCACATCATTACATAGCATGGGTTCGCCAGTTGCTCTCGCGAATTCGCTTTTTCTATTCATCTGGTAGCAGAGCTTGGGAAAAGCATAATTTCAGCAGGAATCACTAAGTAGCTGTGGTTTGAATTGTCAAGGAATGGCTTTGTCGGTCCAAAAATCGCCATTGTCGGCGCAGGATCGGTTGGGACAACATTCGCATACTCTCTCCTAATTCAGGGATTAGCCTCTCAAATCGTGGTCATCGATGTAAACAAGGAGAGGGCAGAGGGAGAAGTAATGGACTTAGATCATGGAATACCCTTTGCCTATCCTGTGCAAATCTGGTCAGGCGATTACTACGACTGCAAAGATGCTGATATTGTCGTCATAGCTGCAGACAAGGGTCAGAAAATTGAGCAGTCAAGACTAGACTTGGCCCAAGGCAACTTTGAGATGATGAAACAAATAGTCCCAAACATCACTAAGCACAACAAAGAGTGCATTCTGATCGTAGTGACCAACCCGTTGGACGTCATGACCTATGCAACTTTGAAACTCTCAGGTTTCCCGAGAAGCAGAGTCATAGGATCAGGAACAAGCCTAGATACCGCCCGGCTCAGATTTCTACTTGCTGAACACCTCCAAATCGATCCTAGAAACATCCATGCCTACATTATCGGTGAACACGGAGACAGCGAAGTACCTGTATGGAGCCTGGCAAACGTTGCAGGAATAAAACTTAGAGACTATTGTCTTGCCTGCAAGGTGCCGTTCACGGAACACGAATTTGATGAAATGTTCACGAAAGTGAAGAATGCAGGATATGAAATAATGAAGCGGAAAGGACGAACAAACTATGGCGTTGCTTTAGCAATCACCAGAATTGTGAGAAGCATCCTGCGAAATGAAAATTCAGTCTTGACAGTCTCAACTTTGCTTGAAGATTACTTTGGAGTAAATGACATCTGTCTGAGTGTTCCAACGATAGTGAACAGAAAGGGAATCAAAGAAATCATCAAACTGCCGTTGGATGAGAACGAAATAAAAGAGTTCCAAACGTCAGCCAACATCATAAAGAACGTCATAGACTCACTTAAACTATAGAACACTTTTCGCAGAACTCGGGCCATAATTGGAGATCTCGCATACAGTACGGACTTGAACAAAGAGGCAAGCACACGTTCGTGAGACAAACGTCAATAACTGTCCTAACTATGCAGGATTTGGATGTAACGCGCATTACTTGCTGGAGGATGGGTTTCCACTAGGGCTCAATTGGCGATGTCTCCGCCTCCTCCGCAAGCACCATCGGAGGCGAAGACGTCTTCCGTAACTTCTCCTTTTTCTTCGTGCATAGAAGATTGTTTCACAAACCATATTAGCGGATTAGCACAATTCAGAGAAACGCTCTCCAGTAGGCTTTCAGGCAAGAGGCGAATGGCAGATGGGAGAGAGGGAGAAGGAATATCAGAAATAGATGTAAGCTACCATTCGCCTCCAAAAGCCATATTATCTCAGTAAGTCGGTTTATAATTCTTGTCCTTTTTGTAGCGGATCCACGTCTGTCGAAGATTTTTTCCGCAAATCATAAAAACTGAGACAAACAATAAGGCATCGATGAAACATGAGACGACAACTCGCATTAATGGTTGTTCTGACCACTATTTTGATAATAGTATTGAAAGCAAACGGTGCCGCACCATTGAGAACCGCAGGAGTGAACGCTGGTGATTGGGCTCAGTACGTGTTCATACATCAGGGCAATTCAACCGCTATGGACATCGGAATGGACGTAAACATGACATCGGGGGCTATCAACGTTCTCAGTGTTTCCGGCACTAACGTCACTCTGCAGATGCACGGTTACTATGCGAACGGGTCCGACACAATTGAAACCCACTGGATAAACGTTGACACAGGCGAGAATGACGGCAACGCCACAGGCATGCTTATCGCAGCAAACCTCATGCAAGGAGATCTTGTTTACACGACTCAAGTGCAGCCTTTCATGGACGGAACCATCAACGAGACTATCATTCGCAATTACCTGGGAAATCCTGTAGGAGTGAATCACTTCGTGATGAATATGACTACACCTCCAAATGAGTTCTATAACGTGACTTTCCAAATGGACTGGTACTGGTACAAGACAAAAGGCATTCTCGCCGAGATGACAATGAATTATGCGGACAATATGTTTATGGGCAACAATACATGGTTCAGCTGGTCCATGATGATCAACGGCATCATACCAGAGTTTCCCTCGGCACTTTTGGCGCCCGCGTTCGTGGTGGCCACACTGGTAGCTGTCACAATCTTCAAGGTAAAGAAGAAAAGGGGCTGAGCAAAACTCCCATCGCTTTCTGAATACTACTTGGCATCGCCTCTCGTAAACCTCTGTTTTTCAACTGCTATCCAACAGTAGCCAAAACGGAGGTGAAGACGAGACAACCATGAAAACCAGCAATCCTTGCAGCTGGCGCAAAGGCGATAGCCTTGGCCTTGATGCTTGTCGAAGGCATTCTAGGCTACTCAGGAAATGAACTGTTCCGGCTTCCCATTTTCAAAATGATGGAAGGCTTCGTTCTAGTAGTGTTGTCAGCATCTTATTTCGAAAGAACCAAAGAATAGACGAACCCTCTGGTTCAGCTGAAACTCTCCCGTAAAATCTAACAAATACTCCAATTCGCGCGATTGAAGTCGTAATCTAAATCTCTTTCTTCTGGTCCTAGTAGTCCTCGTCGTCCCTAGCTCAGAGCCCTTTCCATCCCATCGATGGCGGGTCAACACCCATTTGCCAAAGAAGAGCTATCAGTTCGCCTCTGTGATGGACTTCCTCTTCAAACACGTGTACGAGGATATCTTCGGCTGACACTTTAGTGGCCTTGTGATCCTCGCCCGTGATCGTGTACGTTTTCTTGAGCCCTTCAGAGGACAGTGACTGAAGGTAATCGTGCATTCGTTTCTCAACGTGCTCCATGTAGGCTCCAACTTCGTCAATGCTTCTGTATTCATCGAATTTCCTCTTGGAATGCAGGTTTTCTTTCTGCAGGAAGTCCAACCAGTAATCTATTGCGCCTAAAGTATGGACAAATATGTTCCTGATTGAGTTGAAGCTTGCTTCCCTGTTTTTGGTGAACTCGTCCCAAGATAGTCTGACAAAGCTCTCAAAATATCTGTGCCTCACAATGTGATTGTATTCCAAGAGTTCTCTTACGTCGACCATTTATGACACCGTAGCTGCTAACCACTACAATGCCTTTTTAGCAGCTATAACCTTTCCGCATCGCCGAAAGAGATAGAAGAATCTTCCTTCGTCCGTCTTCTGAGTTCTCTGGGGCGGAATCAGGTCAAACACTCACGATGCTTGATCTGAGGTCCAAAGTGCTTAAGAAGATTGAGAAACGAAGACGTAAGCGAACCGTAGGTAGCGGAGTCAAAGTGAGCTTATATTCGCTTTTTCTGCCGCGGCAGGCGTTCGACGGGATTTCTATGCTATGGAGCGGCTACGACGAAAGACTGTTCGGAAGAGGTTGATTTTTTTTGCAAGCTGTTCGGTTATCATAGTTGTCGTCGTTTTTCATTAGCGACACGATTTCGCGGTAGAATTGGAGGAATTCGGTGCCCTTGCGTGATGTTCGAAATCCGGTTTTGTTGTCTAGCGGTACTTCTTCCAGCAGTCTGGCATTCGTCATAAGTCTGAGGTATCTGTTCAGCATTTCTGAGCTCATGCCTGCTTCGGACAATATTTGGTTTTTTCGCACTCCGGCACTCGCCATCGTTAGGACTTGTGCAAGTACTGCCATTTTGTCCCTTTTAGCTGTCGCTCTCATCAGTTTTATCAAATGATAAGTGAACCAAATAAACTCAGCGAGCAAGAAGTGAGATGTGAATCATGATTTTATGTTGGCTAGCCGTCTTTTCGTATCAGATAAGTCAAATACGTCGGGAAAGCTATGAAATATGTGCGGACACCAAAACACAACATTTGACTGGTTCGCAAAATCTGATTAGCGCGCTGGCTTGTCCCAAAATTAGCGCGCGCAAAGACATTTGTAACAAATGGTGGAAAAAACCGTTGTTTCTCACTTTGCGCGCACACCATGGAATAAAAAATCTTAAGTGGGGTTCTAAGAATTCATGTTTTGAATGCCTATGATAACTGGTTTCTTCCCAGTTGTTGGTTTCATGCTTATAGTAATAGGCTTGATTCTAATATTAAGAGCAATGGGGGTTGTTAATAGAAGTAGTCCATTTTTTAGATACAGAATAAGAATTGGCGGATTGTTGGTTTTTGTTGGCGTAATAATCATGGTTCTTAGCATAATTCTCTGAAGCCAGTGCGCTAATCTCACGCTGATTTGCTTGAATGCGATGCCTAGTTCAAAAGGGTACTAGTGTTCAGCCACCCGCGGGCTGAGATCCAGTGTCGAACAGCTTCAGAGTCCCTTTGCTTGAGTGCTTTGACATGACACGCCGCCCCTTGGCTATAGGAGTCGATTGCACGTAACAAAAGATTCTATTTGGGCTGATATGGCTAAGCCTAGATGGGCGCTCGCGCGCGTGGATCCAAATACGTAACAAACAGAAGCGGCTTGGAGACTCGCACAAGGCACAAATGATGTGCGGGCTTCTATGAAAGGCTGGCGTGTAGGTTGTAGCACCATTGGCCGTGGAGATGTCTCGCACAACCCTCTTTTTCTCTATTGAACTCGTAAGTATCTACTTACCAAGTTGCTCTTGTTTACTGCACCAAGTTGTCTGAAGAGGAAATCAAATCTGTCTTCGATTTCGGCTGCAATCGCGTCGCGTGTCTCTTGCGGCAGACTCATGACTTCTTTCTTGAAGGGTCCCAATGCTTTTTTTCTGGTCTTGTAGAGGAATTGCTCTTCAGTTTCACCCTTCTTGGCCTCGTTTGCGGCGTTGACTCTTAGCCATTCGTAAATCCTCTTCTTCAAATCGGCTGGAAAGTGCTTTGACTCGTAGATCATGTTCTGGAACTCCGTGGCCAGATGCACTTCGGCAGTCTCGCATTCAGGAAACTTGTTGAATGCCTCAGGGGGCAGAGTTGATGCGCCGTGCTGCACGGCTCCGGCCAATCCATACTCTTTGCGTGCGATTTCAGAAAGAGTTTTCAGGGTTTTAAAGTCAAGGTTTATCTGCGCGATTGAGCCGTCGGGCATGACGACGCCGCCGTGAGTGGTTCCCGTCTGGACCGAAATCTTGCTTATTCCCACAAGTTCTTTCGGCAACTTGCCTCTGAGACCCGCCATGAATGCGTGCAGGTCTTCAGGCGTTGAGTTCTGATGCCCTATCTCGCCAATCTCTCCACCTACTGAAATAGTAATCCCTCGCGGCTCAATTCGACGGATGAACTGGGTGAGTCTTGCGCAAACATCATAGTTCAGAAGCTGTTGTTTTTTCAGATCGGGCTCGGATAGATCTACCAGCGTCGATGAGTCAATGTCGATATTGTAGAAGCCTGAGCTGACTGCATCGGCGATCGGAGTCTGCAGAGCTTCTATTTCCTTGTCAGGGTTTTCCTTGAATTTGGTGGCATTGACCTGAAAATGGTCTCCTTGGATGAAGACTGGACCAGAATAGCTTTCCCTTATCGCTGCTGCCAGAACCATGCCTGAATATTCAACCGGAGGCTGATTGGTGTAACCTATTTCAGATCTAGCAATCTCAAAGATGAATGCCCCTGAACCGTGTCTCTTGGCCACTCTGAATATGCTTCGAGCCAAATCATAAGTCATGCTCCTAAGATTTATCGCAGGAACCGTGAAACCGCCGAACTCACTTCTGCCGCGGGCCATATAGAATTCATGGATGCTTGAGGGATAGATCCCCTCTTCGCGGGCGGCGTCAAAGATCCTTTGGGCTAACTGTTTCTTTTTCACTGATTCGTCGCACGTAGCAAGTTCCATTACAGCATTCTCAACATCAAGCGGTTTTCTTTCCGTAATATCCCATCCTTACTTCAATGTTCGAACTATCTACATCAGTTCCTTAGTTTCACTATTAAATTGTTGCGTGCGTTTCTGGGCGTCGAAGCAGCCTGCGCGCACGCACTTTCTTACACGATACTTCAGCCACAGCCACGTCTCAAATCGAAGTGGCTGAGGCTTTGTGCTTTTTCTGACTGTACAATCGGACGCCATCAAAAATGATATTTATCAAATAATACTACAGTAGTGTTGGAGGAAAATACAGTGTTGAAGGAAACTGTTGCAAGAATTTTGATCGGCAGCTTCATCTCTCTCATGCTGCTATTGTCCTTCGTAACGCTTGATTACTGTCTTCTGGCGGTCAGTGAAGACGATTTGCGAATGGCTGAGTTTTACCCGTGTGACGCGTTAGGCTACCCTGAATACCACTCTGCAAGGAGAACTTTGGCCTACTTTAACGTAACTTTAGTCAATGTTGGACAAGAATTGAGGACTGTCTGCGTGTACTTGGCCGTCCAAGATGAGTTGAGTGTTCCTATAGGATCTGACCAACTCAACTTAACCGTTGCTCCGAACGCTTCCACGTACTGCCTGATGAGCTTCTTCGTGCCTCATTGGGCATATGTAGGAACCGCAACTGCATACGCCTCAGTCTGGGATGACGGAACCTCCAATACGACCAGAAGTACGCAATTCTGGATTGAAGCACAAGACGCGACCCCGCCCGCGATACGGCCGTTGTCTCCAGCGAACCTAACGTACGGGACAGAACCTCTTCCCTTGATTTTCACGGTCAACGAAGCGATAGATTGGACATGCTACAGCCAAAACGGTCAAGGAAACGTGACGATTTCTGGAAACACAACTCTGCCCAGTCTTGCCAATGGCCAATACAGAATAGTAATCTACGCAAACGACACTTCCGGCAATATCGGTTGCTCAGGAGACATCCATTTTACCTTGTTGGTCATGCATGACCTGGCCGTTGTGGGCCTTCAATGTGCTTCCATGCATGTGTATCGGGGGCGAGAAGTCAAGATCAGCGCTACAGTTGAGAACAAGGGGACAACGGCTGAAACTTTCAACGTCACTGCGTACGTAGGCTCTGCTAGTATCGGAAAGATAGTAGTCACGAATCTTCTTCCAGACAATCGAACGACCATTGTTTTCACGTGGAGCACGGGCGGAGCCACGTACGGCAATTACGCCATAAGTGCTGAGGCAGACATCGTTTCAGGCGAAACAAACGTTACGGATAACATGCTTGTCGATGGCACGATTAAGGTCACGATACCAGGCGACGTCGACGGAGATTTCAAAATCGGGTCTCACGATTGGGCTTTGCTTGCAGCTTCGTACGGTTCTACGCCAAGTAGTCCACGATGGAACCAAGACTGTGACATCAACGGGGACGATGCAATTGGCCCAGCCGACTTCGCACTGCTGAGTGCCCACTATGGACAACATTACCCATAAACCATCCCCCCTTTATCTTGATTCCTTTTCAGACTATTTCTGATCGTGTGAAGGTTGATTCCAGAAGGCTTCAAAATACATGAGAAAAGATATCAGAAAATCGGGATCTCCTAGCTAGTTCTCATGACCTCGCGAAAGCGCGCGTGGAGAAGCTGGATTGGAATACGCAACAGACAGAGACGCTTGCAGATATGCAGGAAGCGAAAACAGATGGGCGATTTTCTGAAAAAGGCTAGCGTGTTGGTTGTGACATCAGTTAGAGTGGAGATATCTCCTGAAGTTCGAACTATTAATAGGCTTTTCTTCCAGTCTGATATGCTAATCCAGATAGACACGCGCTAAGACAAGATTTATCTTTATACATTAAAATCTCGAATAGCGCATCTATTCTAGCCTTGAGCGCTTCTCAGGCAGGTTTTTCATCTGACACTTCTTTTTTGCAGATCACTTGAATGTCGTACCCCAGCCCTCTGGGGCTGGGGATATGACGCAAACTCTCAATTGCGAACCCAGCTTTTTCCAACATTTTCTTAAGTTTCGAATCTCGGTATGAGTGGAAGATTTTGTAGGCGCCATAGGAAGGGGACAAGTGGAGACGATAGAACAGCCATCCATACCATGATGCAACCTCAAGTGTAAAAATGCCATTAGGTTTCAAAATCCTGAAGATCTCGCTAAGGGCTTTCTCGTCGTCTTCTACGTGCTGGATGCATCGTCGTGAGAAGATTTCATCGATACTATTATCTTCGAATTCCAGTTTCCGTACGTCCATTACGAAATCAACTTGTTCACCAGGATTAATATCGACGCCCGTGAAACCTTGCTTCTTGTTTCCGCCGCACCCGATATCGAGTTTCATATTTGGACCCTTTTTTTGAATGAATCTTGCTCTAGTAAATACGTGAAAGCTTCTTATTTCTTCTGTCTCGTGGGGAAACATGTGTAATGATTTCATGAATATGAGAAAAATGATCATGAGAATCGCGTGTGTAGTTACATGAGAGACGCTTTCCCCAGAGGTGTTTTCTTGATCCTGAAGCACACTGGATGTTAAAGAAAATATGGTCAGCATGAATACCACAAGTTTTAAGAAACAGTAGTCACATTCTATTATTTGTGGCCTTGCAGCTGTGTGTTGACTGGGCCACGTCAGGAATAGAAGAGGGAGGGCGAAAAATGGAATTTAGGGGAAAGCCTATTAGTAAGCGGTTTTGGCTCATTGCTCTCACGATGATCGTGACAATGTCCGTCATCGGATACGCTGCCATCCTAGATTATACGTTGGATATTTCGTCAAACGTTGTAGTAGTCAGCGCAAGCCCAGGGCTGCAATTAATCGCTAGTGACAACACGACCGTTGTGACATCCATAACGTTTGGAGACATCACGCAAGGTGAAGCTGGAACTTGGAGTGGGTATCTGAACAACACTGGTAACGTGGCCCTTCGTACCTTCGCAATAGGGTCTCCGGACTTGGGCTCCGTTGGAACAGTAACGTGGGATGTGCCAGAGACGGGATATTTGGGTGTAGGCGAGAAGTGCCCTGCCACGATTGCGCTCCATATCAATCAGACAGCCGACCTTGGCTCCCACGCATTTACGATACGAATCACGGGTAGTCCAACGACTTCTGGTCCGACAACCGTGGTAATCACTGCAACAGACCTACAGGATCCATTCTCTCGATTCTGGGCTGTGACTTTTGATAGGCCAATGCCACCGGAAACGCCTCAGCAAGGTTACCCCAATGCAGACTTCAACAAGATACACTATAGCGGAGATACAATGGTTGTTGACAAGATACTCTTACCCGGCGCACACTATTTGGAGTTCATTGTTTCACAAACTGGCGGTCCAGCCTACGGAGAATACTCAGGCACCATCACGATCAACGGACAACAATTCTCCATCAGCGGAGTGTACAGCGGTCACCCAACACACATCGATTTCTTAGTATAGCCAACTCAGCAATCACTATCATATCCCCTTTTTCTGCTGCAAACAACACGTGCTTTGAGTTTTGTCTCCTCTCTGGAAGCTAGCGGAGCCGCATTCAGGGCACTTATTTAGCTTGACTCATGGCTACTCATACTTCGGCTGCCTTGCTCCACAGTATTGACATTCTTCCGAGGCTACTGGAATCTCTTTGCCGCATTTGACGCATTTTTTCAAAAATGACTTTCCAAGTAGAAGGCGTCTCGTTTTTTCATCTGTTGAAAGCCGAATCTCTCCGCATGAAGGACATACATAAACATCGAAATTCAGCATATCTTCGCCTAATTCAGCCCATTCTCCAATCAGCAGTTTCCACAAGCCTGGCGTTCCCTTAATTCTGAAAGGGATTCTTTGAGCGAATTGCATCTCTGCTCCACAAGAATAACACTTCTTGACTCCAGTCTCACTCATCGTTTCACTCCTTCTTTTTGTTATTAGTTCGCTAATTTTAGTCTCGTATGTAAACGTATCCTTGATCAGAAAATGGATAAGAAATGGAAAGACACGTCTGTTCGGAATTCTGCTTTAGCTGTCGAGACTCGGAAAAGGAAAGGAGTTCGCTTGATTATGTCGGTTCTTTCATTGATGACTTGGTTAACAGTGACGGTTCGGTCAATTGGTTTGAAGCTCATAGCGGTAGCTATAGATAGTTTGATTTTGTGTCCTAGTTGTAGGCATTTTCGGGTTCGGGGTTTTCTGGTTGAGTCACAATGTCTTGCGTTGGTGTCGTTTCTCTAGGGTTAAGCGCGCGCTTTCTTTGAAATTATGGTTGAGAGCTTAGGATTTTTCGTATATGTTGAGCGATTCTGTCGTAGGCCTCGAAGGCTTCACGGGTTGGAAACGCTTTTCTCCCCACAGTCATATCGTAAATCACGATGGCTGTCGATGAAACTATAGGCGTTATCCCCACATATTGATCCTTCTTGTTAGGAACTACCATGAGGTGTGGCGCTCCAAGTCCAAGCAGCATATTCTTCAGTTCCGAGTCAGCGTTCAAAAGTTGCGCCAGTTCTCCGCCCTCCCAATTGTAATCGACGATTTCGCTGGTGGAGAAGCCTTTCTTGATCGGGTTGACCTCCGCCTTAAGCTCGTCCTCCAGATTTCCCACTTCTGCCTTTACCGCATACTTGTACCTATAAAATATGCGCCCTCCCTCGCTCGGACCTTGGAAGGACCTGATTACCTCTACTAAATCGATGTTTCGGCCTTCGACCTTGACGCAGCCCAGCGGGGGTAAATTTTTCATGCTATAAATGATATGCATGGTTGGAGTGTGATGTATGGCTTCGGGGCTCTTAAGGTCCAACACTGTTGCTTCTATGCCGATCTGTCGAAGATGCTCACACAGCTCGTTCATCAAGCCAACTTCCTCGATCTCTCCCCTTATCTTCTTAAAAATACTCATCTACAACCCCTCCGCTTCAATCAATAGTTAGCCGTTCTTATTAATTAGACTTCAGCACGTGTGCTAGTTTCATTGTCCTTGAGAGTTATTAGGTCGCGACTTTTTCAAACTCTTAAACAGACCTCTCCAATTAAACTTGGAGCTTTTCTCAGCGCGCGCCTTCTTCCTAGCGTCATCGATTGTTTTTTGAACCTTGTCTAGCCGATCTGACCATGACAATATCAAGCAGGTCTTCCTCGCTTATGCTATCCAGCTCGATGCCTTGAGATAACAAAATCCTGCTTTCTTCAAGAATCGTTCTCAAAATACTCGTCGGGTCTATTCCTTCAAGGTAAGGTTTGATCTTAGAGAGGTCTATCTGAATGCCAAGTGGTTCTCTTATTGTCTCGTTTGGTATGGCATTGACATACTCTTTGAATATGGTTATCAGAGTGTTCTTAGCGCGCGCGGGAGAGAAAATGGAAACCTTTATCTCTAATCCATGCAGGTTTTGGAGAGAGCTTGAGAGAACCAGAAGATGGTTCTTTCATTTTGAGTTTGCATGCTGGATAGTAGCTAAGCGCGCGTATAGGAAGGTGAGAAAAGATGAGTGAGAGAAGATACAACAGAAGTAAAAACTACAGATGTCCATCATGTAGTCTAGATTTCAAGAGTGAGGGAGTACCTAGACACTGTCCACGATGTCACTCTGTAATTGAGATTAAAGAAAATAATAGGAGACGATAGCGCGCGCTGTATTGTTGTCTTCTAGGTATAAGCTTTTAGATGGTTACCATAGCTTCTTTAGTGGCTTTAACGTTTCTTGCCCTTGGCAGGAAGTTGCTGTCTCAACTGTTTCTTTTTCGCTTCCTTTTCCCGTTCTATCTTTTTCTGTTGTGCGATTTGAGTATTCTTTTGTTTACGTTTCATTGCACTCGGCATAAATCTCAGCTACAATTAACGATAAATAAACAAGCTAAAACATATTTCTTTCGCATTAATGGAGGAAGCCAATAATATCCAAAACTGACGCGTCTTTCTTTCATTTCATTAAGGAAGCCAACTTTGGTAAAAAGAGAAAAAGAGTTTTTCAAAGCTCTCTCTTGGGGCTTAAGAAGCCTGTGTTTTGCTTTGCTTTTCCTTATGTTTTTTCCTTTTCTCGTCTCGCTCTTTCTTAGTTAACGGTTTTTCTTTTTTCGGCATTTATGTTCCCAGAAGGTATGATATGCGTAATAGTGCTTTAATAATTTTCGAAGTCTAGAAGAGGCTCGGCTTACAGGTTTTGGATCTTGGGGCTTCAAAACTTCGGCTTGATCATGCGCGCGCGGCAGTTCATGACTGAGTGTGTTTCTAAGTCGTTCCCAGATCGTCTGGGGTTGAACAGGGCAATTCTGAAGAATGATTATTGGAAGTTGGCTGTTGATGATAGAGGACATGAGAATTATCAGCCTGTGGGTCGTGGATCGAGAATGTCGGATTTGTGCGGTAGGTGGTCGAGTCTTCAGGTTTGTGATCGCAAAGACTTGCACGAAGGGGTTGTGGTCGATGGTGTAGATTGTACTGGCAAAGTTGTTGTCACTCATCGCCATATGTGGTGCCACAAGAGTAGGTGTCCTGTTTGTTTTATTCGTGGGTGGAGCGTTAGGGAGGTTCGGAATATAGAAGGTCGTTTGGCTGTTGCGTCTAAGCGTGGTTTTGGTGGGGTCGAGCATCTCACGGTTTCTGTTCCTGTTGAGGATTATGGTCTGTCGGAAGAGGTTTTGAGAAGAAAGTCTAGGATGGCTTTGTTGGTTCGTGGTGTTCTTGGTGGGGTGATGATTTTTCATGGTTACCGCAAGGATAGGCTTCGCGGGGCTCTTTCTTGGTCTCCCCATTATCACGTTTTGGGCTTCGTTAGGGGTGGCTTTGATGTATGTCGTGATTATTTGCATGATCGTGGTAATTGTCGTTCTTGTAGCTTTTTCAAGGGTCGAGAGGTTCGTGAGTATGCGAAGGATAAGTATCTGGTTAAGGTTTTTGAGAAGCGCAAAACCACTATTGGAACGGCTTTTTACCAGTTGAACCATGCTACTATTAGGCTGGGCATCAAGCGGTTTCACGTGGCTACATGGTTTGGCGTATGTGGTTATAGTAAATTGAAGGGGAAGAAGTTGAAGGCTGTCGCTACCTGTCCAGCATGTCATTCTGAGATGGTGAAGAAGGCTCATTGGGGCAAGCGTGTTATTGCGAGAGACATAGGCGATCCTGAATATCTTGAGTGGTTTGTGGATGATGAGTTTGATGTTTCTGGTTTGCCTAATTATGTTGAGGTTGGCGGTGGTAGGTTTGGGTAGCGGTAGCTCTGTTGATGACGTTCGCAATGTTCCCATTTGTCCTTGTGATGGTAAGCCATGTGATGGTGTTTGGGTTTTGGGTGCTCCAACCTGTTTCGTTGACTCTTTTGGTTTTGTCAAAGGTAAGGGTAAGACTTGTCCACGTTTGAAGGGTAAGATGCATTTTCGGGAGCGGTAGGTTTTGCCTAAGGTTCGGTTGCCTGTTCGTGTTCGTGAGCAGGGTTGTCGTATTGAGTCTGTTCCTTTGCGTCGTTTGGTTGTGTTGTCTGGTTTTCGCAAGAAGCGTTGGGAGTTTAAGGATGGCTGGCTGATTCTGGAAGCGTTTTAGTTGGTTTGTTTAGTTTTCTGTTTTTGATTTTATTATTGGTTATATTCTGGTGTTTGCGCGCGTAAGCAATCGGTTGCTGAGGATAATATGACCAACCGTTTAGTTCTCTGACGTATTTCCAACGTCGCGGCAACAATTTGTGTTCGCCCTTTTGAGGGTCATTGACATCTTTTACTGTTGCTCGGATTTCTAGAATCAGTTCATCTTTGCTCGTTGCACATTCCTGAGGAAGAGAAAAACACCCATTGGCGAAGACAAACATTCTAGGTTCGACTGTGTATGGATTAGTCCCATTTATGTCAGGGTCAGAGAGCGGGAACAAGTCTCGTCCCCCTAGGATAGGATGTACTTCAATTCTCACTTTCAGCTGATACGGGCTGTCGTTGTAAGCTTCCCAACCAACTGTAGGAAGGGTAAGTGTACGAAGCAATCTTTGAGATACATTGAAAACAATGTTTGGAAGAGGCTTCCAAGTTACACTCACGTTTTCTGTCTTTTGAAGCATTTGTCTCATGACTTGGCAAGCCTTGGTAGATATTTTCCTCGTGTGTGCTTGGTGATGATGAACTGCACAGAAGACGATCATATTCTCTTTGCGATGGTCATTTCGCTTCTTATTGATGTGGTGAAATTCGAGAGATTCTGTTGTATTGCACATTGGTACTGAGCACTTGTAGCCGCACTGGATTAGCAATTGCGTTTGGATTTCACTTGGAATTGATTTTCGCCCTTTCACAATTATTGATGACGGCAAAGGAGCATTAAAGATTTGCCCTCTGATGGTAAGGTGTCGTGCAGTCACTTATACATTCTGTTTGGAGTATTGTACGTATCTTCAGTTTGTTGGTGTGTGTTTGGGATTATGTATTGGTGTGTTTCTGCTTTTCTGTTTCCGTTTGGGTGAGTGGAGCGGGGCGACACGAACAAGTTGTGGTTCTGGCTGACATAAAAAGAAGGATGTTTTTGTGTTATTTGCGTTTTCGGAATAGTTGGACTCCCTCAATTGTTGTTTGGTATTGGAATCCTGCTTCTAAGAGTTTTTTGGCTTGTTCAACGGTGGTTGCTCCGTCAACAGTCCATTCATCGTCGTTGAGGTTTAGTAAGTGCATATAGCGTTGGGTTGTTTCTAGTTTGGTGTGTCCCATTAGCACCATTACGGTGTAGGGGTTTCCGATGTCGTTTAGTTTTTTGGTGCAGAAGTAGTGTCTTAAGTCGTAGAGGCGTATGGTCTTGAGTGTTGGGTCTTTGAGCTTTTTGGCTAGTGCGTTTCTCATTTTGCGGTATTGTTTTCCGTAGAGGTCTGAGTCTGTTCCTTTGAAAAGTAGGTCGTTCGGTGCTAGTTGGTTGTTTGCTATGTGTTCTGCTAGTTTGAGTCTGAGCGTTTCGTTGAATGGTACGGTTCTAGCGTTTCCGTTCTTTGCTGTCGTTGGATTGACTGTTTTGTGGTCTAGGTCTAGGTCTTTAACTCGTAGTCTTGTTAGTTCTACGGGTCGGAGTCCTGTTTCCATTGATAGCTGAAGTTTCATTCCTGACAGTTTTCCAGAGTTGGCTATGAGCATCTGTATTTTTTCTCTAGTTGGTAGTGTTATGTTCTTGGCTTCTGGTTTGTACTTTGGCATTTCCCATTGTATCTGGTAGTATTTTGCGTACTTGTTGTAGGCTATAGCAAGGTTTCTCTTGTATCCATTGCTCGTTTTAAGCATGGCTAGAAACATTCGTACCTCTTCTGGTTTGCTGAGGTCTGCGTGTCGGCTGATCGTGGCTAGTGCTTTGCGCGTAAAGTTTATTGTGTATTCGCTTCTGTTGTCTAGCTTCATCTGGACTAGAACGTTGTCTATTGTGGGATTCGGGGCTTTCTCAGAAATCGTTGTGGTATTCAGGAAATTAAGGCTGGCGTGTTGGTTGTAACCCGCCTTTTGTTTTTTGTGGCATTCGGCTAATCGGGCTACCCGCGCCTTCCGGTAGATTCTTCATCGGCGTCTGTTTGCCCTTTCCACTTGCAGGACAGCCGTTTCACCGCTTCACACCCAGCATTCTCAACATTATGCATGCATCATCGGCACATGCTTGAGTGGACGTTTCGTTTCTGCTCTGTAGCCAAGGCTCTCGCCTTACGCCCTTGCAGGCGTTGCAATTCTACGCGTGGGCGGAGTTTCCTCAGGCCTCTCAAAGAGACCCGAAAGCCACACACCAACTCGCCAGCCCAAAAGATAGAACGC